>Ga0310695_10003838_pt1 | contig 28723 bp, 25 predicted proteins | sample RumenRJG_04DNA_FD_203882 | JGI IMG/M metagenome (GOLD analysis project Ga0310695, IMG submission 203882) | Bovine rumen microbial communities from Lethbridge, Alberta, Canada - RJG_04 (v2) (version 2) | ecosystem: Host-associated > Mammals > Digestive system > Stomach > Rumen | place: Canada... | reverse complement strand
GGGTACGAGCTTTGCCACTGATGGCTATTTGGGGCTGACTTCCCTCGATGATGGTCTGCTTTTCAGTAATGACGTCTCCCGTCTCGCGGTTGACGATAGCTATGCAGAGGTTTCCTGGACGTAGTGTTTTGCTGTCAATGCGCAACACTTTTCCCTGTGTATAATCGGCGACAAAAAGATTGCCACTGCCGTAGAGCACACAAGAGAGGGGCTCGCTGGTGGACTTGTTCATTTGGATAAGCAGCTGTCCTTTTCTCAGCCCTAACTCCAGCTCTGAGTCCGACGGCTTCGGACTGGGAGTCTGACGGCTTCGGACTGGGAGTCCGACGGCTTCGGACTGAAAGCCCGACAGGGAAGTATTGCCTACCACCAGCAATTGCTTATAGAAGAATCGTTCTACAGGGAAATTACGCATCCATTGGGTATAGGCCGCTAAAGTGTAACAGCCACTACGTAATTGGCGGGGCAGTGTGATGGCATTGGCAAATACTCCGTCAGAATCACACTTTACCATGACACGCTGTACCAAGGTATCTGTGGCATTATCCAATAGCTCAACATAGACATAGCGTGAACGGCTGATGGGGGTGTGGGTGACAGCATCCACCAGATGAGCCCGGAACCAAACGGTATCACCTGGCACGTAGTAAGGACGGTCGGTGTGAACATATATTTGTTCCTGTGGCACCTTACGGTAATAATCCAAAATGCGCTGCTGGATGTCCAGCGTATCCGTCTTTTCCTGCAACGTCTCGATAGCGCTGTTCAACACCGTTTTCCAAGTGTCCGCTGTGATTTGCTGACGCATCACCTCGATAGTGTCTTTTAGTTCCTGGAACTGCTGACGCGACAGACGACCCTGATAGTTCATAGCCAACTCGCGCACAATGACGGCAATAGCCTGGTCGTTGGTGGTATTCTGGCCTGTCATTTTCTGCCCCACATGAAGCACTTTGGCACGCAAGTCACCATAGGTAGTACTGATGCTCTGAGCACTGCCATTCAGTATCGCAAGCACGATTCCTATGATTAATAATATACGTCTCATGGTTGCTCCTCCTTTGTTTGGTTCGTATTCATGGCCTCTGCCGGCACATCGTCTTTGGTCAGTTCGCCCATCATGATGCGCTGGACAAGTTTCTGCAATCGGGCATCAGCACGCAGCACCTCTTCCGCTTTGGCGGTATATGTACTTTCGTTGACGTTCTCCAACTCTTTCTCCAAATGGGCGATGTAGTATTGCAGGCTGTCTGTCGTGTCGGCTTTTTGCTGTTGCTTCACACGCTTTAAGACCTTGTTGGGACTTGCCGCTGGCTTCGAAGACGTAGTCATAGCCACAGAAGGTGTCACATCAGCGACAACGGGTTCTGCCTCACGAATGACGGTTTCAGTTACCTCCTTCTTCTTTTGTTCAGCGATTATACTGCTGGCCTGTTCTTTGGGCCAAAGCACGATAGTACCTACAGCAACGAACGCAACGATGACTGCGGCAACAGCCCAGCGTAGATAATGGCGCTTGGCGATACGCTGACTGACGATACGGTCGTATTCCTCTGACTCGTCTTCTGTGAGCCATTGCTCCATATCCTCCTCTTGCTGAATCATCTTTGCTACGAGGTGCTCCTCTTCGGGTGTCGTCTGCCCCTTTAACATCTTTTCTATCAAATCCTTTTTCATTGTTGGCCTCCTTTCGGATTTAGTATTTCCAATAGTTTACGTTTCGCGGTACTAAGCATAGCGCTGACTGAGCGTGCGCCAATACCTGTCACGGCACTGATTTGCTGAATGTCCATCTCTGCCTCGTGGCGCATGAGGAACAATCGTTGCTCTGCTGGTTTTAACTGGCTGACGGCTTTTTGCAGTCGCGCTATTTCTTCCTTGAGTTCCACATGGTGCTGAATGTCGTCGTGCGTCGCTAATTCCACTTGCAGGGCGTTCCCCTGTCTCACTTTCTGCTTGCGCCACTCGCTGACACAGAGGTTCTTGGCCATTCGGACGGCCAGAGGCTCGATGTCTGCCTGTGGGGCAATGCGGTCGCGCACCATCCAAAGCCGCATCAAAGTCTCCTGGGCAATATCCTCGGCAGCATCGTCACTGCCAAAAAATTGTCGCCCGATGTCTTTCAAACGTGGGCGAAGGCTGGGGACTATATGTTCGTACTCTTGCTGCGTCATTCTATGTTATATACGCATCAACATCGGAAATGTTAAGTTGAAAAAGAGACTCAACTTTCCTTGAGTCTCTAATGGGTTAAGAAAGAATGCTGGTCTTTTTATCATTGATTCCTTCTCGTATTACATATCATTGCTTTTTTCCTGCCATTGGCATAGCGGACAGTTCTCACGACGACGCCCCGGCTCCCCTGCCTGCCGGCTCTGGCGGGACGCCCTAACAGGTCTGTGTAGGTTTCGCCCACTATCTGGCTGTCATCCGTCATACTGCTCCCGTCGATGCCCGTAACGTCGGCCTCAACGACATGCAGGAAGTCTTTGAAGGCAGCATGGCTGCGATAGACCGGAGCCGACCCGTAGGGGACATAGAGGATGCACTGCTCCTTGTCGACGAAGTTGAAGGTACTTTCGTCTGCATCAGCCGGAGGGGTCGCATTGAGGCAAGTCAGCGACTGCAACGCTTCGCATCCGTAGAAAGCATTCCTTCCCAAATTGGTGAGCGCCTTGGGCAGCCGGATGCTCGTCAAGGCATGGCAATTGGAAAAAGCATCGTATTGTATTTCCGTAATGCTGGCAGGCAGCTCTATCTGTTGCAGCCCGATGCAGTTGTGGAAGGTGTTAGAGGCTATCGTTGTCAGGCTGGATGGTATGTTGACACGCTGCAGATGGCGGCAACCTGAGAAGGCGCTGCGCGACAGCGTCTGCAGCGACTCAGGCAGGACGACCTCTTCCAGATACTCACAACTGCCAAAGGCCCCGTCGCCGATGAAACGTACTTCTCCTGGAATTGTGATACTTGTCAAGCCGCAACACCTGGGGAATGCGTAGCTGCCTATGCTCGTCAGATGGGCAGGCAGGGTGATTTCTTCCAAGCCAGCACCGGAGAAGGCGTGATGCTCGATAGTCTGCACGCTTTGGGGAATATCTATGTGCCTCAAGCTGTCACAGCCGTAAAACATGTTGGCTGTGATGGTTGTTATGTTGTCAGGCAGATGCACCTCTTTTAGATAGCGGCAACTGAGGAACAGATTATCCTGATATGTCTGAACCGACGACGGAATGGATATCGTCCTCAAGCCTGACAACTTGAAAGCCCCATTCTCGATGTGCTTCACCGTCGTAGGTATTTCTATCGTCTTCAGGCTGTCGCACATGGAGAACATGAGCTGTGGAATGGTTTCCATAGATGCCGGTATGTTGATCTTCCGCAGCTTGGTACACTCGTCGAAGGTTTGCGGCCCCATGGTCTGAATGCCGTCAGGCAGCGTGATTTCCGTAAGCGAGCTGCACCGCATGAAAGCATGGCTCCCGACCGTGCGGGTAGACTGCGGCAGCTGGATGGTCTTTAAGGCGCGGCAGTGAGAAAAGGCCTCAAAGGCTATCGAGTCTATTCCTTCGTGCAGGGTGACCCGCTCCAGCCTGTCATCATACTGGAAGGCCCCTGCCCCGATGACGCGCACCCCTGCCGGAATCTCTACCTCGCGCAGCTCGGGACAGGAATTCAACAGGCCAGGACTCACCTCCTTCAGCGATGCTGGCAGGTGAATGGTCTGCAGGCTGTCGCACAACATAAAAGCGATATCCATTTCCGTAATCCCGTCAGGCAGGTTGACATGCTTCAGACTGTTGCAATGGTTGAAGGCACGGAAGCCGATGCTCCGCATAGACTGCGGCAACTCTAACTCTTGCAGTGATGTACAACTGTGGAATGCCGACACTCCGATAGACTGCAGCGTCTCAGGGAACTTGACATATCTGAGATTCATGCATGCATTAAATGCAAAATCGTCAATCTTCACCACATTCGATGGCAGAGCGATATACACCAGTCCGTAGCACCAATAGAACATATTTGCACTAACGACATCCTTCTCCGTTTTGGTATAGGGGTAGAAATACACGTCGCCGCCCTCTACTATCCGTGCGTCCTCCAAGTCAAGGATGCGCAGGTTGCAGTCTATCAGGTGGCCTTCAAAGTCCATCCCCAACATCTCTCTGAGCACAAGGACATCCGTACCGTTGATGGGACCGGTGATTTTCAGCGCCACCACGGAGTCTTTCTGTTCGCCTAATTGCTCAGCCAGCGTCCCTGCATGGAGCAGCTGCACATGCACCGACAGCAACTCTGCACGCATAGCCGCTGACAGCAACAGAATGAATAACAACAATATACCTTTTCTCATTGTCCTTCCCCAGAGCCTCTTTTTTCCTCCTTTGCCTTGCGTTTTTCTTCCTTCCTGCGCTGCTTTTCCTCGGCCTTGCGCTGTTTCTGGCGGGCCTTGAAGCCGTTGTAGACGTTCAGCGCTCCTGGATAGCCCGAGCCGAGGGCCTTACGGTACGCCCAGTCGGCCTCGTCGTAGCTGCCAACCTTCTCTAACGAGACCGCCATGAAGAAGTAGAGGTCGGGCGTATGGTAGCGGTTCTGCAAGGCGCTGTCGCCATAGACGATAGTCTTCAGGGCATTGCCCTCGTCGTAGGCATCGTAGGCCAGTCGGCAGAGCCGTTTGAACTCCTCGCGACGCTTGATGGAGTCGGCTGGCGACTCATCGGTGATAGCCATGTCGTCGACATTGCGGACACGCGACCAGTAGGTGCCGCCGCCGTTGAAGTTGGGCTCTGCGCCCACACCGCCATACTTGTCGTTCTCCGCTTGCGAGCGCAGTCCCTTGTGGTAGTGCGTCTCCTGCCCCTTCGCCGTCATGGTGGCGGCCAGCAGCAGGGCTGATAATATCCAGTGTCTCATACTATTTGTACAGTGATTTCAGCGCATCGTCAGGTTCTATCGTTATCTTGCTTTCGTCGAGCATGGTGCGGTCGAGACCGAAGACGTCGATGAAGAAGTCGTAGACGGCCTTGCGCTTGTTCTCGCGGAAATCGTGGCGCTCGTTGGGCAGGTGGACATTGCGCACCTTCTCCTGAGCACCATAGAAACCGTAGATACGTTGCAGGTAAGGGAATTCCAGCGTGGGGACTGTGGAGGTCCAGTCACCTCCGTCGCTGACGATGAGCAGGGGCTTGGGAGCTATGACAGCAGCCAGTTCGGGCTCGCAGGTGCCTCCCGCTGACAGCTGGACGGGCATGCCGCTCTCACAGGGACAGCCACCATCGAAGTGAGAAGCCAGATGAACCACAGGGGCTGATGCTGTGACGCGCTCGTCCAACAAAGAGAGGAGTACGGTATGCGTACCGCCACCAGAGCCACCCATCACACCTACACGCTCCGTGTCGATGTCCTTACGGTTTTTGAGCATCCAGTCGAGCAGGATATAGCCACAAGCGGCCTGATAGACGTGGGCGCGACTGGTGTGGTGAGCTGCTTCGCCCACTTCCTTCTCTGATTCGCCCCAACCGTAAAGGTCGAAATCGACACAGACAGCACCCATCCGGGCAAGTGTGCCTAGCCGTTGCTGTTCGTCCTTGCGATAACGGTAGGGCCAATGGCCGTCAGGACAGACAATCAAGGCGTGCTTACCTTTCTTAGTCGAGGCGTAGATGGTGCCGAAGAGGTGCTGACCAGGCGTCAGTTCGATGCAGATGTTTTGAGTAGTATAGCCGTCATGCTTGCGAATCTTAGACAGTTGTACATTGGCCATTGACCATTGACCATTGACCATTTTCCTATTGCACGAGTCTAGGAACTTGTCCAGTTCCAGACGTTGGCGAACCTCACGACGGAGTGAGTCGCGACGAGCCTCCCATTGTTCCTTATTATGATATAAGGACGAAAGCCAGTCGAGCATCATCTTGCCTTCTGCCTCATGGCGACGTGGATACTCATAGAGCTTAATCTTATAGAGGTTACCGCTCTGCTTCCACCAGTTCCAGTCGTAGTATTTGCAGATGTTGTCGAGTGTCATCTCCAGCGAATACGGTCGCACGCGGAAGTCGGCATACGGCAGTTGTTTGCCCACCGTATCCACATTTGCGTCGAACTTGAACCTCACATCAAAGCGACGGGCAACATCCTCCATCAGGTCGTGCACGCTCCGTTCATATCGCGTCTCAAACGTCTGTGCCCCCACTACCGATGGTAGTATGGCACATAGGAAAATCAGAATCCTTTTCATATATCATAAAGACTAACGAGACCCTCAAATGTCATCAGCCGACGGGCTCAGAGTTTAGTGCCGGTAAACTCGGAGTTTAGTGGCACTAAAGTGGAGGTTTACCGGCACTAAACTTTTTCGCCATCGGCGTATTGATGGGCATAATGGTAGAAATAAGGGCAGAAATGTTGTTTTATTGCAAAAATAATCGTATCTTTGCCGACGCTAAAAACATAATTCGATATGAAGACAGACATACAGATAGCACGGGAATGCGAATTGCTGCCCATTGCCGAGATTGCCACACAGTTGGGGATTGCCCCTGAAGAGATAGAGCCGTACGGACGCTATATGGCCAAGGTGCCGGTGAGCCTAATCGACGAGAAGAAAGTGAAGAAGAGCCGACTGATACTGGTGACGGCTATCAGTCCCACGAAGGCGGGTATCGGCAAGACTACCGTCAGCATTGGTTTGACGTTGGGTCTGAACAAGATCGGCAAGAAGGCTGCTGTTGCCTTGCGAGAGCCGTCGTTGGGACCTTGCTTTGGTATCAAGGGCGGTGCTGCCGGCGGCGGCTATGCACAGGTGCTGCCGATGGAGAAAATCAACCTGCATTTTACGGGTGACTTCCACGCCGTGACCTCAGCGCATAACACTATCAGCGCATTGTTGGACAACTATATCTACCAGCACCGTAAGGAAGGTTTCTCGTTGCGCGAGATATATTGGAAACGCGTGCTCGACGTGAACGACCGCGCCCTGCGTAACGTGGTGACCGGTCTGAGAGGTGACGGTGTGGTGAATGAGACGGGCTTCGACATCACCCCCGCCTCGGAACTGATGGCCATCCTCTGCTTAGCTACGAGTGAGGAAGACCTGCAACGCCGCATTGAGAACATCGTATTAGGCGTCACCTCCGACGGCAAACTGTTTAAGGTGAAAGACCTTGGCGTGGCCGGAGCCATCACCGTACTGCTTAGGGATGCCCTCAACCCGAACCTCGTGCAGACAACGGAGCATACACCCGCCTTCATCCACGGCGGACCGTTTGCTAACATCGCCCACGGTTGTTCGAGTGTAGTGGCGACGAAGATGGCCATGAGCTACAGCGACTATGTGGTGACAGAGGCGGGCTTCGGTGCAGACCTCGGCGCAGAGAAGTTCTTCGACATCAAGTGCCGAAAGGCAGGCCTTCTGCCGCGACTGGTAGTTATCGTAGCCACCACCCAGGGCCTGAAGATGCACGGAGGCGTGGATCTCGATCACATCAAGGAACCGAACGCCAAGGGACTGACCGAGGGCCTGAAAAACCTGAACCGCCACATCCGCAACATGCAGGGCTTCGGACAGCCTGTGGTAGTGACGCTCAACCGCCACGATACGGATCTGGAGGAGGAAATCGACATTGTGCGCAAGAACTGTGAGGACTTGCAAGTGGGCTTTGCCGTCAACGAAGCCTTCCTCAAGGGCGGCGAGGGTGCCATCGAACTGGCGCAGACCGTGGTCGAGACGATCGAGAAGCAGCAACCCCTGCCCATCCGCTTTACCTATAAGGAGACCGACCGTCTGGAGGACAAGATTGAGAAGGTATGCAAGAGTATCTATGGTGCATCGGCAGTGGAATACGGCAAGACCGTGACGAAGAAACTGGAATCCCTGCGCAAGTCGTTTACCGACGACGATGGTGCCATCGCCCACTATCCTGTCTGCATCGCCAAGACGCAGTTCTCATTCTCTGCCGACTCTACCCGTTACGGTTCGCCCGAGGGTTTTACCATCCGCATCCGCGACGTGATCCTGAACTGCGGCTCGGAGATGATTGTGGCCATCGCGGGTGACATGCTCCGCATGCCAGGACTGCCAAAGAGTCCACAGGCGGAGCGCATCACTATCGAGAACGGCGAAATAGAAGGTCTATCATAATTCACTAAAATAATAACCATAATGAGAACAAAAACTATTCTTACTTTTGTTGCGCTTGCGATGTTTGCAAGCGTCCGTGTGAATGCTCAGACAAAGTATGCCTGGCAGAACCCCCAATTGCCTCGTGCTGAACGTGTAGAGAGCCTGTTGGGAATGTTGACCCCTGAAGAGAAGGTGGGTCTGATGATGAACAAGTCGGTATCTATAGACCGTCTCGGCATTCCGTCGTACAACTGGTGGAGTGAGGCCTGTCATGGTGTTCGTCAGGGAGGTTATACCGTCTATCCCCAGCCTATTGGCTTGGCCGCTGCATTTAGCGAAAAACTGGTGTACGACGTATTCTCGCAGGTTTCGGATGAGGCTCGTGCCAACTGGAACCGTACTGACCACAACGACCCAAAGTTGTTCAATGTACCTATGGGTGTGACCTACTATCCTGGCAATCCTGAACTGACGTTCTGGTGTCCGAACGTCAATATCTTCCGCGATCCGCGTTGGGGTCGTGGTCAGGAGACATGTGGTGAGGATCCTTACCTGAATGCGGTGTTGGGTGTACAGACCGTGCTGGGTATGCAGGAGCCTATCACGCTGAACGGCAAGACCTATTATAAGACGCATGCCTGTGCCAAGCACTATGCCGTACACAGTGGTCCGGAACCCTTGCGTCACTCGATGAACGTTGAACCCACGAATCGTGACTTATGGGAGACCTATTTACCTGCCTTCAAGGCATTGGTCAAGAAAGGAAACGTGCGTGAGGTGATGTGTGCCTATCAGCGTTTCGAGGGCAAGCCCTGTTGCGCCAGCGACCGTCTGCTCATTGACATCCTGCGCAACAAGTGGGGCTACGATGCTATCGTGCTTACTGATTGCGACGCCATCAACAATTTCTTCAATCGCGGACAACACGAGACGCACAAAGATCCGTTGTCGGCTACTGTTGATGCCGTATTGAACGGTACCGACCTCGAGTGTGGTAAAGTGATGATGAACTTGACGGACGGTTTGAAGAAGGGCTTGATAAAGGAGAGTGACCTAGACGATCATCTGCGCAAGACGTTGACGGGTCGTTTCGAACTGGGTATGTTCGATCCCGCCTCATCTCTCGAGTGGTCGAAGATTCCGTCTTCGACAATCTCCTGTGAGAAGCACGACGCCCTCGCCACCCAAGCAGCCCGCGAATCGATGGTACTCTTGGAAAACAAGGGCATCCTGCCTCTGTCTAAGGACATCAAGACGATTGCTGTTGTGGGTCCGAATGCTGATGATGTGGAGCTGTTGAATGGTAATTATGGCGGTACGCCTACCGATAATCATAAGCACTCGCTGTTGGAAGGTATCAGGAATGCAGTTCCTGGTGCGAAGGTTATCTATCAGAAGGCTTGCGAGTTGAACGATGAATATGAGACTATCCACCATTTGCAGGACTTCAATGACGGCAAGGGTGCCCTCGTGGAGTTCTATAATAATAAGGAATTAGCTGGCGAACCTGCCAAGACGGCATATTACAACGAGCTGAACTTCTCGACATTTGGTGCTTGGGGCTTTGCTGAGGGCGTCAATCGCGATACATTGTCTGTTCGCGTCAGTGGTCAGTATATGTCAAACTTTACTGGCGAGATGAAATATACGTTGACTACCGATAACGGCTATGTGCTGAAAGTCAATGGCGAGATCGTCGAAGAAAATAAGGGCGGCGGTCGTCGTGGTTTTGGTTTTGGACGTCGCGTAGAATATAAGTCGTTCCCTGTTGAGGCTGGTAAGACCTACGATATTGTGATTGAATACAAGCATGGCAATGGTCAGTTTGCGATGTTGCGTGGCGATATCTGCGAGCGCAAGCTTGTCGACTTCACGGAACTCGCCAACGAGGTGAAGGGTGCTGACGCCATCATCGTCATTGGTGGTATCTCTGCCCGTATGGAAGGCGAGGGTGGTGACAAACAGGATATCGAACTGCCGAAGGTTCAGCAGATGCTTGTGAAGGCCATGCACCAGACGGGTAAACCTGTCGTCTTTGTCAACTGCTCTGGCTCTGCCATTGCCTTTGGTAGTGTAGAGGGTCAGTACGAAGCCTTGTTGCAGGCTTGGTATCCTGGTCAGGGCGGTGCGAAGGCACTGGCGGAAGTGCTCTTTGGCGACTACAATCCTGGTGGAAAACTCCCTGTGACGTTCTATCGTTCGAACAACGACCTGCCCGACTTCCTCGACTATTCGATGAAGAACCGTACTTATCGTTACTTCACGGGTGTGCCTCAGTATGCTTTCGGCTATGGCCTGAGCTATACGACGTTCAGCGTGGGTAAGGCGAAGGTGAAAAGTCAGAAGGGTAAAGCCCCCAAAGTGACGCTTACCATCCCTGTGAAGAATACGGGTAGTCGTGAAGGAACTGAAACTGTTCAGGTGTATGTGAAGCGAGTGGGTGATGCTGGTGCGCCTATCAAGGCACTGAAAGGTTTCCAGAAGGTGAATCTGAAAGCTGGCGAGACTCAAAATGCCATTGTCACCCTCGACAGTGAGGCCTTCGAATATTACGACGAGATGATAGACGAACTTGCCGTAAAGCCTGGCAAATACCAGATACTCTACGGCACGTCGTCAAGGGATGAGGACTTGAAGTCGTTCGACTTCTCCTTCTGAGAAAAAGATACCCAGCGGAAAACCGCTGGGCTTTTCTTTATTTATAGATAGGACCAAAGTTGGCGCAGGCACGATAGTCGGCGCCTTCTTTGTCCATTCCAAATGCATTCCAGCAAGCAGGACGGAAGATGTCCTTATCGGCAATATTGTGCATGCAGACGGGGATGCGTAGCATGGCGCAAAGGGTAATCAGGTCGGCACCTACGTGACCATAGCAGATGGCTCCGTGATTGGCTCCCCAGTTGTTCATGACGCTATAGACATCCTTGAAGGCATCCTTCGTGGGATCGAGACGTGGTGCAAACCAAGTGGTAGGCCATGTGGGGTCTGTGCGCTTGTCCAGAATGTCGTGAGTCTTGGGGTCGAGCTCTACCGTCCAACCCTCAGCCAACTGCAATACAGGACCTAAGCCAGCTACGAGGTTCAGACGCAACATCGTCATCGGCATACCACCCTTTGTAACGAAGTGTGACGAGTAACCACCACCACGGAAGTAGTCGCGGTCGGCAGGCATCCATGAGGTAGCCTTCAGACAAGCCTCCATGTCCTCATTTTTCATCTCCCAGAAAGGCTTGATGGTAGGATTGCCATCCTTGTCGCTCATAGCGCCTGTGGCATCCAGCGTGGTAGCACCACTATTGATAAGGTGGATGAAACCACCAGCAGCTGCACCACTCAGGTCTGTACCCGTGACGCGCTTTACAGCCTCTGGGCTCCAATACGTGCGGATGTCTGAGAACATCACGCCACGATTGGTCAACAAGTGACCGAACAGCATCGACATACCATTCAGGAAGTCGTTCTCAGTAGCCAATGTATATGCCTCGCGAGGACCGTTCCAGTCGAACGATGTACACATCATCGACTCAGGGAAGTCGAAGTTGGGCTTGTAGTCCGTCCACTGACGCTGTCCCTGCACACCCGCAGCAATGGCGTTGTGTCCGATAGCCTCCTCCTTATAACCCATCTCCAGCAGCTTCTCAGAGCCCTGCATCAGGTCGCGGATAATCATCATGTTCTTAACGGTAAACTCCCAGTCCTCGTCCTTCTCCTGACGATTCTTGCCTTTACCCTTGCCATTGAAGGTGGTCATGGGAACGCCAGGGAACAAGGGACGGTCCTCGTTATAGTCATGGCCCTCCTGAGGCTTGCAATATTTCTCTACCCACTGCATAGCCTTCTCAAACTCGTCCTTGTCGTAGATGCCGAAGTCCACACGACGCAGAATCTCCACCAGTGATACATACTCTGTACGCATGCCAAGGTACTGTTGCAGGAAGTCAGCATTGACGATACTTCCAGCGATACCCATACAGGTGTTACCCAGCGACAGATAGCTCTTTCCACGCATGGTGGCTACAGCCTGTGCAGCACGGGCAAAGCGCAGAATCTTCTCAGCCACATCCTCAGGAATGGTATTATCGTCCAAGTCCTGCACATCGTGACCATAGATACCGTAAGCGGGCAGACCCTTCTGAGCGTGAGCGGCCAATACAGCAGCCAGGTAGACAGCACCTGGGCGCTCCGTACCATTGAAGCCCCAAACAGCCTTGGGATAAGTGGGATTCATGTCCATCGTTTCCGAACCATAGCACCAGCAGGAGGTGACGGTAATGGTAGAACCTACGCCCTCGCGCTCGAACTGTTCGGCACAAGCGGCACTTTCGCCCACACGACCAATCGTCGTGTTTGAAATGACACACTCAACCTTTGAGCCATCACCATTGCGAAGATTGCTCTCAATGAGCGTTTTTACTGCCTTAGCGAGGTTCATAGTCTTCTCTTCGAGTCCCTCGCGAATACCACCCTGACGACCGTCAATCGTAGGGCGAATACCAATCTTTGGATACACTTGTTTCATTTCTCTGATATGTTTTAGTTGTTAAGTTCTACCTAAAAAGACGCACAACGCTTTTGATTGTCATCACCGTAACAAAAGCGCATAATGCGTAGGTGTTGCTCGAAATATTGCTTCCTTTTTTCTTTAATTCGAAATTTATTCTTACCTTTGCAGCCGAAAATATAACAAAGAACAAAGATGAAGAAGTTAATGATAGCTTTTTTGCTGATGCTGACAATGACAGCTCAGGCAGATATTGCAACGCCACACTCTGACCGCCGGTCAGAGAATGTGATGACCAAGACCCAGGACGGAACCTATATCGTCAACACCACGACGTTGGCTGATGACGTGGAGGGATATGCTGGTGCAACGCCTCTGGAGGTTCACATTAAGAAGAACAAAATCGTGAAGGTTGTCGTGCTGAAAAACATGGACGGACCTAAGTATAACGCCAAGGTGAAGAAGGAAATGTTGACGAAGTACGAGGGTATGGACGTCAAGAAAGGTACGGTGCAGGACGTTGATGCAGTAACTGGTGCCACATTCACCTCAAAGGCCATGCAGGAAAATATCCGCAGAGCGGTAGATTATTATAAGAAGCACAAGTAAAGTTCAAAAAGTAAATGGTAGGGGCAGGGTTAGTAGAGTAATACTAACCCTGCTATTGCACTATAGATAATCATACGAATGGGGTTGATCTTAACGACCTTCACACCATAGAACGCAGCAGCAAAGAGCAGACAACTGATGCAGAACTGCCACAGGTTCTCCGTAGGCGTGCTAAAGTTCTCGCGCGTACATAATAATAAAGTGGCAGCAGCAAGCAATCCGACTACAGCAGGACGCAGACCTTGGAAGACGCTCGTCACTGAACGGGTGTGCATATACTTCATAAACATCTTGCTAATGATAATCATCAGAATCAGCGAGGGCAACACCAGCGCAAATGTTGCAGTAGCAGAGCCCAACACAGCCATAGGCATAGAGAAGCCTGCATTCTTGACAGCGGTATAACCGCAATAGGTGGCGCTATTGATGCCGATAGGTCCAGGCGTCATCTGCGAGATGGCGACGATATCTGTAAACTCTGATGACGACAACCAATGCCAATGTTCGACGGTCTCGTTCTGAATCAGCGACAGCATGCCATAACCCCCACCAAAGCCGAAGACGCCTATCTCGAAGAATGTGACGAATAACCAGAAAAATATCATACGCCCGTCACCTCCTTTCCGTTGTTTTCATCGTATACGAATCTGCCAAAGATGTATCCTCCAATGCCTGCTGCGATGATAATCCAGATGGGTGAAACACCCAAGAGCCATATCAGCAGGGCTGACACAATAGGAATCCAGATGGTCCATTTGTTTAGTTCTGCGCGTTTGCCAAGATTGAAGGTCGGCACAGCAATGAGGGCAACTACTGCTGGTCGGATGCCTCTGAACATCGCTGCTACTATGGGGTTGTCCTTAAACTGGCTGAAAAACATCGCGATGGCCAGGATAATCAGAAACGAGGGTAGGGCAGTGCCCAATGCTGTGGCGATGGCGCCTCGTTCTTTTTTCAACTTATAACCAATGAAGATGGCGATATTGATGGCGAAGACACCAGGACAACTCTGTGCAATGGCTATCAAGTCTAGCATATCTTCCTTCGATACCCAGTGCTTTTTGTTCACCACCTCTTCCTCTATCAAAGGTATCATGGCATATCCACCGCCAAGGGTGAATATGCCAATCTTAAAGAAGGTCTTAAAGGATTCCCAATAGATATTCATTATTTGTGAGCCTCCACCCATTTACGTGCATTGACGAAGGCCTCAATCCAAGGTGTCACCTCGTCCTGACGACGGTTAGCGGGATACCATGCGTTCTGCCAAGGGAATACGGCACGCTCCAGATGAGGCATCATGCAGAGATGACGGCCATCAGCAGAGCAGATACCTGCCACGTTATAGTCGGAACCGTTAGGATTAGCGGGATAGCCGGCGTAGTTGTACTTGGCAATCACGTTGTAAGCACTCTCGGCCTCGGGCAAATGGAACTTACCCTCGCCGTGAGCTACCCACAGACCGAGCTTGTTGCCGCTCAGCGAGCCGAACATCACGCTGTTGTTCTGGGGAATGCTCAACGAGATGAACTCACTCTCGAACTTATGCGAATCGTTGTGCAGCATCTTAGCCCCCTTTGCACCAGTCAGACCCAGCTCCACCATCAGCTGACAACCGTTACAGATACCCAGTGACAGGGTATCCTCGCGGGCATAGAACTTATCGAGTGCCTCCTTAGCCTTCGGATTGAAGAGGAAGGCACCAGCCCAACCCTTAGCCGAACCAAGTACGTCGGAGTTAGAGAAACCACCGCAGAACACAATCATGTTGATGTCCTCAAGTGTCTCGCGGCCAGAAATCAGGTCAGTCATCATCACATCCTTCACGTCGAAACCAGCCAGATACAGGCAGTAAGCCATCTCACGCTCACCGTTGGTACCCTTCTCACGGATGATGGCAGCCTTCACGCCAGTCTTCTCGCGACGGTCGGCAGAGATACCATACTGAGCGAGTTTACCTGTGAAGTCCTTATTGAACTGCATCTCGATAGGCTGCTTCTTGTAGTTCTCGAAACGCTCCTTAGCCTTGCCGTTGAAGCTCTGTTTGCGGTCGAGCAGGTAAGAAGTCTTGTACCAAACGTCGCGGAGGGCGTCAATATCGAAGGTCAGGTCCTTATCGCCAGCCTTCACCACGATGGTGCGGCTGTCCTCAACGGGATAACCAATCTTGGCATAACCAACACCAGCATCCTCCATGAAGTCCTTGAACTCCTGCTTGTGCTCGTCGCTTACTTCGATAACCACACTTGGGTTCTCAGCGAAGAGAGCCTTTACTACATCGCCATCCTTGCATATGTCGTGTAGGTTGATGTGCATACCACCCTTCTGGTTGGCGAAGCACATCTCGAGCAAGGTGGTAATGAGACCACCGGCAGAGATATCATGACCAGCCATAATCCAGCCTTTCTCAATGAGCTGTTGGATAGCCATGAAGGCATCGGCAAAGTACTCAGCGTTCTTCACCGTAGGCACATCGTCGCCAACCTTACCCAAGCTCTGGGCGAAGGCAGAACCACCCAGACGCTGCTCGTCGAACGAGAAGTCGATATGATAGAGTGATGCATTCTTATCGTTCACCAATACAGGCGATACCACTTTCTTGATATCGCTCACCTCACCACCAGCCGATACAATCACAGTTCCCGGAGAGATAATCTTCTCGCCATTCGGATACTGCTGACTCAAAGACAGCGAGTCCTTACCTGTAGGTACGTTGATGTGCAGGTCGCAGCAGAAATCTGAAAGTGCTTTAACGCCCTCGTACAGACGGGCATCCTCACCCTCCTGAGAGCGGCAAGGCCACATCCAGTTGGCACTCAACGAAAGTGAATCCATGCCCTCAGCCAGAGGTGCCCAAACGATATTCGTCAGCGCCTCGGCAACTGACAGCACAGAACCGGCAGCAGGATTGGCTAGACCAGCCTGAGGTGCATGACCCAGAGCAGTGGCAATACCCTTCACACCACGATAGTCGAGGGCTACAACGCCGCAGTCGCTCAGAGGCAACTGAATCTCACCCTGACACTGCTGACGGGCAATCTTACCTGTTACAGAACGGTCAACCTTGTTCGTCAACCAGTCCTTACAAGCCACAGCCTCCAGCTGGAGCACGCGGGCGAGGTATTCATTAATCTTATCCTGACTGTAGGTTACGTCCTCGTAGTGGCGCTCTACAGTATTATCCTTCATGATGGTCTTGGGTGAGTGTCCGAACATCTGAGCCACATCGAGGTCGAAGGGCTTCACGCCGTCGCCCTGCTTGAACGAGAAGTGGGCATCACCAGTGGTTTCACCGACTACATACAGCGGAGCACGCTCACGTTCGGCAATCTTACGTACATGTTCGATATGTTTCTCGTCGATGAGCAGTCCCATGCGCTCCTGACTCTCATTGGCGATGATCTCCTTGCTCGAAAGGGTCTTATCGCCGATAGGCAACTTGGTCATATCAATCTCACCACCACACTCTTCAACGAGTTCAGACAGACAGTTCAGGTGACCTGCTGATCCGTGGTCGTGGATGGACACTACGGGGTTCACATCCTCCTCGCACAGAGCACGTACCAGATTGTAGGCACGTTTCTGCATCTCTGGGTTGGCACGCTGCACGGCATTCAACTCGATACCATTGCTGTAGCGACCAGTATCAACTGATGACACAGAACCACCACCCAGTCCGATGCGGTAGTTATCGCCACCAACAACGACTACCTTGTTGCCTTTCTGGGGCTCTTTCTTCAGACAGTCGCGCTTGGTGCCATAGCCTACACCACCTGCCAGCATAATCACCTTATCATAAGCATACTTGGTATCGTTGGGCTCCTGGTGCTCAAACGTCAGCACAGAACCGCAAATCAGTGGCTGACCGAACTTGTTACCAAAGTCAGAAGCACCATTCGAAGCCTTAATCAGAATCTGCTCTGGTGTCTGATACAACCACTGGCGAACAGGCAGAATGCTCTCCCAATCACGAGTCAGCTTGTCATCGTCAGTCAGACGAGGATAAGCCGTCATATAAACAGCCGTACCTGCGATAGGCCATGAACCTACACCACCACCCATACGGTCGCGGATTTCACCACCAGTACCAGTAGCAGCGCCGTTGAATGGCTCTACGGTTGTGGGGAAGTTATGCGTCTCGGCCTTCAGCGAGATGACGCTCTCGATATCCTTCACCTGGAAGTAGTCGCTGGTGCTCTGATCCTTTGGAGCAAACTGCTCTACTACAGGACCCTGTGCAAAAGCAACGTTATCCTTATATGCCGAGAGAATCTTATTGGGATTCTCCTGCGTGGTCTTCTTAATCATCGCAAAGAGCGAACTCTCCATCTCCTTGCCATCGATGATGAACGTACCACCGAAGATCTTATGACGGCAGTGCTCAGAGTTGATCTGGGCAAAACCAAAGATCTCTGAATCCGTCAGCGGACGACCGTTCTGCTTCTCCAGTCCGTGCAGATACTCGATTTCCTCTGGGCTTAGGGCCAGACCTTCCTGCTCGTTATATTCCTCCAGATTATCGACATACTTGATGGGCTCCGGCTTGATGTTAATCGTAAAAATGTCCTGATTGAGGCCGTTGTACATGCGCTGCAGCATCTCGTCGTGCTCGGCATCCTTGCTTGCCACAGCGAAGTACTCCTCAATACGACTGATGCCCTTGAGACCCATGTTCTGCGTAATCTCAACAGCATTCGTCGACCACGGGGTCACCATTTCGCGACGCGGGCCAACGTAGTAGCCTTCGAGTTGGTCAGTCTCGAGCATCGTTGCCTCGCCATAAAGCCAGTTTAATTCCTTGATTTCCTGTTCACTCAGTACGTGATCAACTTCCGTTGCAATCACCGATTTCTGTGGGGTCTGAAAGAAACGTATCATACCTTATTTATTAATGTATTCTGATTTTGCCTGCAAAGGTACGAATAAGCGAGCAAAGAACCAAAGGAAAACAAATTTTTCTTTGTTCTTTCGAGCGAGAGTACCTTCTCGCAAAGCGAAAAGGTACGAATAAGTGAGGGAAAAACCAAATAAATTTGAGTTTTTCCGAACGTGAGATTGCGAAGCCACACTCTTCGAGAACTTTCGACGAAGTCAAAGGTACGAAGAATTTATGAATTCTTTTTGTATTTCTCACTTTTTTTTCGTAACTTTGCAGTCTAAACAAAGAGAATATGCCTTATAAGACTGACGGAATAGAAATAGAGATTCATCCTGGCCCCAAGAAGGGTGAGGACGGCAAGCCTTTGCTCTACGTGCGCCCAGCGAAAGGTTACAGGAAGACGTTCAAGCAATTGGACGACTTCTGCACCAAATATCGTGGAATGCGGACAGGTGAGATGCAACAGGTGTTCGACGTGTTGATGGAGGTTGCAGGCCGTTGGCTCTCAGAGGGTTATCGCGTGGAAACGCCCTTGGGTTCGTTTGCACCAAAGTTGAAGTTGATAGGTCAGCATACAGACCCCAAGACCATTACGGGCAGGGATGTCAGGTATGTAGGTCTCGACTTTATACCCAACAAGGATCTCGTCAAAGTGGCAGGTCGCAATCGTGAAGGCTATCGTAAGAGTAAAGACCCTGTGGGCAATAGTCAGATGTACGATGAGCAGGCGATGGACGATGCCCTGCAACACTGTCTGCGACTGGGTTACGTGACGATTCCGGAGTTTATGATGTTCAGCAAACTGAAACGCGACTCTGCCAAAAACTATCTCGACAGCCTCTGTAAAGGCGACCATCCGCGCCTTTGGAGTGTCAAGGAGGGACGTCGCTATCTCTATTTCCCAAAGAAAGATAGCTCAAAGGGTTGAAAAGCGGTCTCGGCCACCCGCCCGCATATATACGGCCTCCCGCTCGAACTAATTCGGGCTGGAGGCCGAATTAATACGGGCTACCGCCCGAATCTCCTTTCCTTACGTCTCGCTCCCTGTTACATCCCTACAAAAACCTTGTCTGCACGGCACTTTCCCCCTGCTAGCATTAGTATCCTTTTTGTCTCCTATTTAATCAACCCAGACTTTTGCAGAATAGGCATAACGCGCGAGGCGTGAATCCGTAACTTTTCTTCTTCTTCATCATAGTATTCTCTTAACAACTCCCCATTGTCGTTAAGCATCTTACTAATCAGGTCGTCATTTACCATGCGGATTTCTATTCTGCCCTTTTCGTCAGCACCTTTGGATATAATGTAGCATACCTGCTGTTTCATTAATCTCTTTGAATCTGAAGCGCTAGCAATAGCTGCACCAATAGCTCCAAACATAAAAAAAGTAGCCATATTCTGACCTCCTCTTGCTTCCTGGCCAATCGTCCTGTTGACGAAAATCAAACTACGGTTCCCAATGCGCCGAGCCTTCACATATCCTTTCCCAAAACGATCGTCTTGAAACCAAAGGTTGTAGCAATTCACATATATTGAATCGTAATACATCACCGCAAAAGCCTGTTTCTTGAGAATCTTGTCAATGGGTTCTTTATCGCACGTCACTGTAAAGACATTTCCGCCCCACCACATCTGTTTGTTCTTAGTACGTTGGGTGAAATGAAGATTGTCCAATTCCTCCCACTTGTTGTTGCAAAAATCCTGATAACTAAGGCAATAGCGATATTGCCCGCTGACATTCACAACGGCAACAAATGCTGTCAACAATACAAAATAGAAGCGTTTCTTCATCCTTATTGGTAATAAGCAGTCCTTCTTCACTTTATTTTTCGTTTGCGTTGCAAAGGTAGATATTATTTCCTTAACGACCAAACAAATGTCGAATTATTTTTCCCTGCCTATTCCTCGCCTACTATTCATTTGCGTGTGTAGGTTAAACGTTGTTAAATCTTTCCTCTTTCATGCAAGGTTTGCGTGCTTTCTGTGTTTAACTAATAGAATAATATGTAACTTTGCAATCAAAATGACAACGAATATGAAAAAGAACTTAGTCTTATGCTTGGGCGCAATGATGATGTTGATTATTGGTATCAGCATCAGCAGTTGTAGCAGTAGTGATGATGAGGAAAACGATAAAATCATAGATTTTGATAAATATAAAGCTCCTAATGATACTATTATCGGCAGTTGGGGTGCTATTTGCGGCAGTTGGGAATTAATCGAATCAGACCCTAAGACACAGACATCTGTCGTGGTTTCTTTTACCAAAGACAAATCGTGGAAAGCAACATATTCCAATCCGACGGGTGTTCCATTTCAAACTATTTCAGCGTCAACTTTTGATTATCAAGGTTCATTCGTCATTCAACAAGAGACCCAACCAAACGATTCTCCCAAATGGATATTAAAACTATATGGAGATAAGCCCGGCGGATATGAGCAAGATGATTATTCCAAAGACTATGTCATTGATATTATTGGAGATAAGATGTATTTAATGACTTGGGGATTCAATTATTATACAACCTATTATACATTTCAACGCATATAATAATCAGTAAATATGAATCAGGATATGAAACGATTAAAGATTATCATCATGACAATGCTGGCCGCATGTATGTTTACGGCCTGTTCCAGTAGCAATGACAATGAGGGCGATAACAATTCTGCGACCCTCTATGCTATCATCAAGCCAGAAGGAGCACAATTAACAGATATTGTCCCCAGTGATTATGTGTTGACACTCGACAATATCATTGCAGTTAATCCTGAGACTGGTGAGTTCAAGGTAAAAGATACGGAACGGATTGACTCGAAAGCCTTTCCTATACCAACTCAGTACGTCATCTTGTTCTATTCTAACGGTAGTTTCCTGTTTGATGCCAAACTGAACAGCTCCCTTTCCAGCTATCTTCCCAAGGGACTGACATTCTGCCATTACCTATCCGACAAGAACGGTTTGGCAAGATATGACCTTGGAGGGACCCGCATTGTCAGTGCAGACGGAGAAATAATAGAGGGTAATCCAACAGACCAGCAGGAGCAAGGAATGCAACGCATGTATCAAATACTGCTAAAGGCTGGAAAGATTAGGAGTCACATCGATTATGACTTTCAGTTCGAATAACGATTAAGATAATTATTATCTTTCAACCTTTATGTCACCTTTCGTGGTCGGAGAGTAATCAATTGTGAAATCGATATATTTCCCCATTTCGCTATTCTTGCAAACAACAATTCTGTATGACTTGTTTTCCAACGGTCCGACTTTCATTGACAAATCATAGCAACACAGACAATTTGTCGTTTGAGATACGTCCTTTTCAATAATACAGATAGTGTTTTCATTAATAGTTACTTCTTTTTCTATTTTAGCTTCACATGAGAATATTGCATTTTCATGAAATATCATCAGTGAGCCATCTTCTGTTCCTTCGTATCTAATAGACTCTATGGCATCAAATACCAGGGCTCTGTTAGAGTTACTTATGTCAGTTTGCTCTACATTATTCTTACATCCAGAAACAGCAAAGGATAGGAGCCCGTTAGCTTGCTTATTAGCCTTGTTTTCATCACTGCTACAGCTGCTCATGCCAAAAGCCAATATCAGCATTGCGCCCAAACATAAGATTAAGTTCTTCTTCATATTCTTGTTTAGTTGAATAAGTTTGTTTTATAATCTATAGCCAATTGTTAGTTGCAGATTGTTTACCTTGCTATTTTCGAAGTATGTGGATTCGTTATGCTCGATATTCATACCGTAATTCTGAGAAATCGTATTATGGAATTCGACATTCAAATTCTTAAGCCCGAAGACATAGCGCAGGTCTACTATGAAGCGTCGCCATTCGTAGGAGATTCCTACGGGCAATGTCAAATAACAGTCGCTCAGGATTTTCCGTGTAGACTCATAATGGCTTTCTATGATTAAGTTATAACTTTCTTGGCTCTCAGTCCAACTCTCCTTATCTATATGTAGCTGTACGTTGACTTGCATGCCAGCTTTTAGTGAGAATCCATGCCAAAGACCAACACTGGCCATTATTGGAATCTCAAAAATACTGGCTTTGATGGGGCTGTTGAAAAGTCCAATGGCTCCAATTTCGTCTTTGTCGGGCTTATAGGTTTGTCTTGTGAACATCAGTCCTGCTGAAAACCCTAGTTTTTTGAACGTCTGCCACTCAGCAGTCGCACCGATTCTCACCCCCAGTGTAGTCTGTAAAGCTCTGCATTCCATGATTTGGAAACCAACTTGGGGTATAATGCTCCACTTCCTCGCCGTTTGCGTTTTCACCGTTATTGGCTCTTCACTAGTAGGTAAAACATCGGCATTTTGGCTTTCGCAATCTGCCTGACATAAAATGCCATCAACTTCCTTTATACCTGTATTCGCATTCATGGCAAAAGGCAGGAGGACGAGATAAAGAAACACAATAAGTTTTTTCATAAGCCTTTTCTGATTACTCAAAAATCATTGGGAGTTCGTTTGGGAGACGACAGGGATTAATTCGAACTTTCCCGTATTGGAATACTGCAAACGGAAATGGCCATATTTTCCGCCAATCTCAGCTGGTAGTTCCTGACCATTCATATAGAATTGGGTATGTATTTCCGGTAAATCATACGAACTTCCTTTGTAACTATGCATATAGGCAAAGTTTATATGCTGACCATTGGGCAGGTTTAATGTAATTTCGCGCCAATCGACATTTTCCATACCATCAAATTCACCGAAGAGCAAATAGAATTTGTAGTCAGAACTCGGTCTGCCGGATGCTCTTAGGATGAGACCCTTTAAGAAAGCTAAGTACATTCTAGTACCAACATTTGCCTGCCAACTTTCGTCAAATTCCTTATCTGTCATCGGAGAATACTCTTTGCCTTGATAGCTGACGGAAATCTCTTTGAGAATATTACCCGAATAGGCAGAATCCAGCAAGTCGTTTCCTTCGCTGTCCGTGAGGGTGAAGGTGAATTCAACGGGATGGACGTCTATTATAGGCTCCCCATTGGTGTTTTCTTCACTACTGCTACAGCTACTGATGCTGATACCAATAATCAACATCATCAGGGCGCTAAGACACAAGATTAAGTCCTTCTTCATATTCGTTGTCATTTTAATTGCAAAGTTACATATTATTCTATTAGTTAAACAAAGAAAGTATGCAAACCTTGCATGTAAACGGAAAGATTTAACAAAGTTTTTACCTTTGTGGAGTAGAATGATTCCAATGAAGCACCAAATTGTTCATATACTCTTCACCACCTACGCCTGTTTTCTTGTAGCTAAGGGCGTCACAATGGTCAAAGACATCGTGCTGATAATCGAATGAAATATTGAACTTGTAATCTATATTTTCCTTGGAATAGAAATCCTGATACGTCCGATTATAATAGTGTACGGTTATTGAACGGATTTCGTTTTTTGGCGTTTGACCAAAACATCCCATATTGGCCAAAGCTGTCAGGTACTCACTTGCGTGTCCTGTTGAGAGAGTAGCGTCTACGAAATCCAGCGTAGCATAAGGGATTATTGCTTTGGCCAACGCGTCGTCGTAAGTATAGCTAACGACGTAGTTATTACTCTCGTTTATCGACAAGACGTCTATACGCTCGAGATTCTTGCTGGCAGACCAAGTAAAATGACTAGTTTCGACAAGGGCCTCGTCACCTAACGTAGATTTCTCATAACGCATACATTTGCTCAGTTGTTTTCCGTCGTATTCGAATACAATACTGTCTCTCAAGAGCGAGCGGGAATCCTGTCCTATGACAGCTTGCACTATCAGGTCGTTTTTGAGATAGAAAACCGATTGTGCATTCAGTCTCAGACGGAGGTTATAAATCTCATTCTTGGATATCCAACTGCGCTTCGCAATGATTGTATTAAGGTCTGGATATGAGAAATGAACAGAGTCATAGCCCAACGAATTCTGATATCCATTTCCTTCTGTCAGTAGGGTTATACGGCCTTGGGCGTCATATTGGTAGGAAATAAGCGCCTCCTGGCCAAAGGTCACACTGTCCAAGAATGCCTTTTCTGTATCAGGGACGTCAGTCCTGCCTTCCGATTCAGATTTATCGCATCCTATCAGCATGATGATGAAACCCAATATTAGCAATAAGCCGTACTTCTTCATATTCTTCTTCGTTTGGATTGCAAAGTTAGACATTATTTCCTTAATGACCAAACAAATGTCGAATTATTTTCCCCTGCCTGTTAAAACTTTGTTAAATCTTTCCGTTTTCATGCAAGGTTAGCGAGCTTTCTGGCTTTTATATATAGAATAAGGTGTAACTTCGCAATCAAAATGGAAAGAATATGAAGAAGAACGTAATCTTATATTTGGGCGCAATACTGATGCTATTTTTTTGCATGAGCAGTTGTAGCAGTAGTGACGATGATGAAATCTTTGGCACAGGCCTGACAGGGAAATGGGATTTGGTGGAAGTTCAGAATGGCCCTGAAGGGGGCTGTAATGGGGACTATGCCAATAAATATCCGTCCGGCACTCTCATTATCGAAATAAAAGGAAATGGAAAAATTGTCTTCAACTATGAGGACGGGAAAGTTGAAACTCTTGACTATTCTATCCCTGAAGACCAAGATAAGTATTATTCCTCTTTGCCAATCATGATCATTGGTGAAGACCCGTTTGGCTATGTTGTAGAGGGGAATATTCTGAAACTCCATTACGCTGGTATCTATACCTGCGACCACATTCCAGCAACATATGTGTTTAAGCGTACTAAATGAGGAAACAATGAAAAATACAACGTTTTTGTCCATATTCGTAGCCATTGCGTTCTGTCTATGCGGATGCAACAGTGATGATGAATCAGATCTTTCCAGTGTAGAGAGATCACTTGTTGGTTGCTGGCAGGTTGTGGAACGCTTCAGCTCCGACAATCCGGAGCCTATCAATGGTGTACAGGTAATGGAGTTTAAGTCTGACCGCACGCAATCGTTCTATCAGGACGGTGAACTACAGTACGAAACTCAATTTTGGGCAAAACCCATCGAGAATGAGGATGTTTATTATCTTTGTCATCAACCTAACGAAGAATATTCATATTCATATTGTGAATTTGAAATCGTCGGAAACAGGCTGACCATCTGGGAAAATGGATGCTATAGTTTCTCAAGGACCGTCTATCAGCGCATACCAAGTCTGAATGCGGCTGATCCAGAAACCGGAGCCTTTAAATACGAGGATAATCCAACTACGCTTGAAGGTACGTGGCATCTGGCAAAGGCCAATTTCTCATTTTATCAAGACTGAAACGAACAAATACGATGGCACGGTATTCACCACCATCAACCTCAACGGTCAGCAATGCACCTACTGGTTCAAGGACGGCATGATGACACTCGATTATGGCATGGCATATGATGCCCCAGGCTTTTATTTCAAGAAACTGAAATCCGCGAACCAATAAGAAACGCTTTTATCGGCAATTGATTTCGTGACTATTTCTTCAGATGCAGGCGGAGACCGAATTCGAGGGAGGGTGCGAGAGGATGTTCCTTGTAATAGTGTTGGATGCTGGAACCGTCGTTGAAGTAATAACCAAGGGCGGGTTCGAGATAGATGCCAAACTGTGGCGCGAGGAGATATTCAGCGCCAGCAGAAGCTTGTACAGAATATTGCCAAGGTTTTGGGTTATTGTCGGTTTGCGTTGTTTGCTTACTAATCTTGGAACTGATACACTTCTCGAACATTACGTTTCCTGAGAGATAGAAGTGGAAGCTGTTGGTTGACCACACCTGCCAGGAAAGGCCCAAAGGGATGCCTAAGTAATGGAGTTTTTGATTGTAGCTGGCGTCCTGATACTGAGGTATCGTGCACTCAGAATAGAGATAGGTATAGCTGATGCCACTAAGCAGAGCCAGACGGTCGTTCAACTGATACTGCACGCTGAGCCCAAAGCGCACAGGGAGACGATGTTTCCAGACATAATCCGTCTGCGTAAAAGAGTTGTAAGCGCTATATTCATTTTTTGCATACGAATGCTCTGTTTGAACGCGATTGTTTGCAGCGAGCAGTCCGCCAGAGGCGTTCAAGCCTACAGACCATTTGCCCTCACGTGTTGAATGCTGACTGAGGGCTTCATACGAAGGCTCTGGTTGATGACTTGTAATCGTTATTGGCTGTTTGGTCTCAGCCTTTCGTTGAATGACAGTTGTGTCTTCTTTATTTACAGTTATGTTTTCTTTATTTTCGGTAGTCTCTTCTTCGTTTTCTGTAACTAAAGGTGAAGTTTCTGAAAGGGCTTCATTTGTATGCTTTGCCAAAACAGGAGATGTGATTGCTTGTTGAGGCTTCGCAGGCGATTGCAGTTCGTTGGCCTGCAAGGGCGTGTCGCTGGTTTGTGTGGGTGTATTGTTGGCCTGCAAAGAGATCTTGTTATCATCAAATTGGTAGTAGGCAAAGAATCCTGCAAGCGCAAGGACAATGGCTGCTGCCCAATATAATCGCTTGTAGGTAGCAGGCTTACTGACAGACTTTGGCGTCAGACCCATCTCTTTGCAGATGTCTTCCCAAAGACCTTCTGGGGGAGTCGCCTCGTGACCCTCCAGTTTCTTTCGCAATTGTTCTGTCCAGTCTTCCTTCATCGCTTGCCGTTTGTTAATTCTTTGATCTTCTTTGCCAATAGTCGCTTTGCGTAATAGAGTTGAGAGGCCGATGTGCTCTCCTTGATGTTTAGGAGACTTGCTATTTGTTTGTGCGAATAACCCTCGAAAACGAAAAGGTTCACTACTGTGCGATAGCCGTCTGGCAGTTTGCTGATCAGTTTGTGGAGTTCTTCTGGCGATAGGTGTTCAGCCTGTGGCTCCTCATCTTCATTGGATAGCTGTTGACTCGTTTCATCGAGTTCCACAAACAGTAGTTTCTTGCGTTCTCGTAGATAGCAGAGGGCCTCGTGAATCACAACTTTCTTCATCCAACCCCAGAAAACGTCCTCGCCTTGATAATCGATGGTTGGAAGGGTGGTGAATATTCTCACAAAACTATTCTGGAGCACGTCCTTTGCGTCGTTCTCATCAGGCACATAACGGTAACAGACCGATGAGAGCTGCTTCACATACATCGTGTAAAGTTCGCTCATCGCCCTTTGGTCTTTCTTCCGTATGCGCTCAACGAGTTCTTCGACCATTTTTTCTCTGCGTTCTACTTAAAGAATCAAAAAATACGTAAATCTTGTATGTTTTTGTCATCTTTTTGTGATTCTTTAACATGAATCTCGCTCGAAATGCCCAATCTAATCACTAACTTTGCACCCGAATTATTAATTTAATGAAGAAAAAGATGAAGAAAAGTATTTTTATGATGTCGCTGGTTTCAGTATTGCTGTTGACCAGTTGTGCTTCCAAGAAGGACCTTGTGTCCTGCCAGGAAGAGAATAAATCACTCAGCGAGAAGTTGCAGGAGTCCCGTGAGGACTTGGCTGGCAAGAACGCACGCATTACTGCCCTTGAGGATCAGCAGCGTGGCTTGCAGCAGGCTTTGGCCGCTGCCGAGGCCAAGTACACTAAACTGCAGGAGTCGCTCGACAAGAGTCTGACCAATGCCTCGCAGAACAATATTAGTATTGAGAAGCTGGTTGACCAGATTAACGAGTCGAACCAGTACATCCGCCACTTGGTAGAGGTGAAGTCAAAGAGCGACTCACTGAATCTGGTGTTGAGCAACAACCTCACCCGTTCACTCTCTAAGGAGGAACTGAAGGAGGTTGACGTTCAGGTGCTGAAGGGTGTCGTCTACATCTCGCTGGCTGACAACATGCTCTACGAGAGTGGTACCTATAAGATTAATAAGCGCGCTTCTGAGACACTGTCGAAGATTGCCAAGATTATTAAGGACTACAAGGACTACGACGTGCTCATCGAGGGTAATACCGATAACGTGCCCATCAAGCGTGAGAACATCCGCAACAACTGGGACCTCTCTTGTCTGCGTGCTTCAAGTGTCGTCCAGGCTCTGCAGGAAGACTATGGCGTAGATCCTAAGCGTCTGACTGCTGGTGGTCGTGGTGAGTACAATCCTCTCCAGCCCAACACAACTGAGGTGGGTAAGCAGCGCAACCGTCGTACCCAGATTATCATCACTCCGAAACTGGATGAGTTCATGGAACTGATTGGTCAGGCTCCTGAAGAAAAGTAATGCCTATATAATATATAATAAGGTATAAAGGGTTGGAGACTTGACGGAAATCAAGTCTTCAATCTTTTTTGCATAATAATTGAATTTTTTCTGCGAAAAAGTTTGTTAGTTCGGAAAAAAAATCGTACCTTTGCATCCGCTTTCAGGGAGAGTCCCGAAAAAGCGACCCCAAAAAGAGTTCTTTGAAAGACTTACATAGACAGAGAAGAAGTAGTACGAGAAGCAGTACGTATATAATATATATATGTATTGGGTAACAAGAACAAACCGTTTCAATTTCTTGGAAGGTCGCCGTTTTAGGCAACCTTCGACCATTAAATACTACCGGATAGAGCGTTCTGAGACAGAGACAAGATCGAAGGAATGATTTTTACAAGGTTCCTAGGAGCGAGTGAAATAACAAGCTTGCTTGATTATTTCCGAGTGACGACGGAAGCTGTAAA
>Ga0310695_10003837_pt1 | contig 28725 bp, 30 predicted proteins | sample RumenRJG_04DNA_FD_203882 | JGI IMG/M metagenome (GOLD analysis project Ga0310695, IMG submission 203882) | Bovine rumen microbial communities from Lethbridge, Alberta, Canada - RJG_04 (v2) (version 2) | ecosystem: Host-associated > Mammals > Digestive system > Stomach > Rumen | place: Canada... | reverse complement strand
TCGCAGATTGAAAATGTATTTGACTGCAGCGACCGTCAGGTAGGAGAGTTTTTTGCTTGGATAAAAAAGCAGGAGTGGGCGAAGGACACAACAATTGTAATTACCGGAGACCACGCATATCTTGATGCGCCGCTTAATAATTTTATCAGAAAAATTAGTGCTGTTCCTTCTTCTAAGATTGATTCCATGCGCCGGGTCTATAATGTATACATAAATCCTATAGCAGAAACTTCGGGATTAAACAGGGCAAGAGACTATTCATCTTTTGACCTTATGCCGACTATTCTGAATGCTGTAGGTTTTGACTTCAATACAGAAGGAATTGCACTTGGCCGCTCTCTTTTTAAGGAATATCCTACTGTAGTTGAAAAATACGGAAAGAAAGAAACTGAACGGCAGTTTTTAAGAAAGACTATTACTTACGAAAGTTTAAAATAAAAAAAATCCCCTTTTACTGAACAGAAAGTCAGTACAGGGGAATTCATGTTTTTCAGCCTAAGATTTTAGATTAAATCTTAGAGAATACATAAGAACAGAATGTCTTTGTTTTGTTTATGAAAGAACGTTCAATTCGTTTTTCAAACATTGCAAGTTTTGGCGCCTTTACGGCACCGATTCCGTAAAGGAACCAGTTGTCGCCGTCCTTAAAAAGAAGGATAAGTGACTTCATGTTCTTTTTCTGTACACAGGTGATACCCATGTGGTTCAAATTCTGGTTGTTTGTCATCTGATAGAGAAGAAAATTATCATTTTTTTCAATATAAATCGGCACATTTGTCAGTCCGAACGGTCCGATATCAATTGTTGAATCAATCAGTTTGGAGTTGTTGTCTTCTGTTATGCTGTTGATTTTTGCTGTATCATAAAGATTAAAATAGCGGTTGTGGTAAACTGACCAGTACGGAATGCCTGCGTAAGATTCTACATCTTCAAGAACTGCTGAAATTTTTACGTCAAGGTCTTCATTTCCCTTGATTGGTTTAACCTGAATGATTTCTGCAAGATAATTTGGATTAAGATTATTAACGATAAGACGGACTCGTTCTGCTCCCGGATTGTCACTGTCGATTGACATGTTCTTATATTTGTCGATGCTCTTGATAAGAACTTCGCCTTTGTTGATTGTTTCAAGGTCTTCGGCAGAAAGTTTGTCGTTAAAAGGAAGCGCTGCCGCAGAAACTGCTGTAAGCGCTACAAGTGCTAATGCAAAAAAAGTTGTTTTATTCATATTTTAAATATATCGCTATTCGATTTTTTTATCAATATTATAAAATCTGCTGCTAAAATGAATATGGAAGTTTTACATAATAAAAAGAAATGATATAATGAATTTATTATGATATCAAAGAAAATAAAATCAATTATTGAAAGTCCTGCTAACGGCGTAATAAGAAAAATGTTTGAAGAAGGTATCCTTCTTAAGAAAAAATTCGGTGAAGAAAATGTCTATGACTTCAGCCTTGGAAACCCAGATCTTGATCCGCCTGAAGAAGTCATAAATGCAATAAAGGATGTTGCTCTTGATACAAGTCACATGTGCCACGGCTACATGCCTAATCCCGGATATGTGGAAGCCCGCAAGGCAATGGCTGAAAAAACTTCAATTGAACAGGGCATTGAAATCGGCTACGAAAATATTGTAATGTCTGTTGGCGCTGCCGCTGCCCTTAACTGTGTAATAAAGGCTCTTGTTGATGAAGGTGATGAAGTTCTTGCTCCATGTCCGTATTTTGCAGAATATAATCATTATGTTCGGAATCATGGCGGGGAAATTATTCCTGTAAAGACAAATGAAGATTTCAGCCTGAATGTGGAAAATATCCGCAGTGCGCTTTCTGAAAAAACGGCTGCCATAATTATAAATTCTCCAAACAATCCTACTGGAAAGATTTATTCCGAACAAGAAATTAAAAGCCTTGCAGAAGTTCTTTCTGAACACGGCAAAAAAACAGGCCGCTATCCGTTCATTATCTGTGATGAACCATACCGCGCAATTACTTATGGAAATGCAAAGGTTGCTTCTGTATTTCCGGTTTATAAAAATGCTGTTGTTGTAACTTCCTTTGCAAAAAATCTGAGCATTCCGGGGGAACGAATCGGTTATATTGCGGTGAACCCTGTCGCAGATGACGCAGCACTTATGGTAAGCGCATGTATTTTCTGTACAAGGGTACTTGGATTTGTAAATGCGCCGGCATTTTTCCAGAAAGTTATTGCTAGAAGTTGGAATGCAAAATGCGACTATTCCCTTTACGAAAAGCGATGTAAGGAAATCATGGAAGTTATGGATTATGCAGGTCTGAAATATGCAAGACCTCAGGGAGCCTTTTACCTATTTGTAAAGGTGCCGGACGGCTGGAACGATGATGACATGGCTTTCTGTGCTCATCTAAAGAAATTTAACATTCTTTGTGCTCCGGGAACCGGTTTTGCAGGAAAGGGCTGGTTCAGAATTTCTTATTGTGTTGCAGAATCTACAATCCTAAATTCAAAAGAAGCATTTAAGACTGCTGTACAGGCAGGTGCGTAAACCTTAAACTCAGTTAATTCAGGCAGGAAATTCTTTTATGAATATTCTGATTGTTTCGGCAGAAGCAAGTCCGTTTGCAAAGACAGGCGGGCTTGCAGATGCAGTAAGTGGTTTAGGACGGGCTCTGGCCCTGAAGGGCAATTCAGTAAAAATTCTTATTCCGCGCTATTATTGTATTTCAAAAGACTCGCTTGAACTTTGTAAATCTGCTCTCCTGGTAAGTACCGGCTGGTCTGAAATTACTGTAAACGTTTACAGGGCAAGGAATTCCGTTTTCTATGAATCAGGATCCCTTGAATATATTTTTATAGATAACGAAAAACTTTACGGAAGGAACGGTATTTACGGTTCTGATTATGAGCCTGATTATCATGACAATCCGTTACGTTTTTCTGTTTTGAGCCGTTCAGCCTTTGCATTTTGCCGTTCAATAAACTGGATACCAGACATAATTCATTCAAATGACTGGTCAACAGCGCTTGTACCTGTAATTTTAAATCTGGTTGAAAGAAAAAATTTCCCGCATACAAAAACTGTTTTTACAATTCACAATCTTGGGTATCAGGGCTCATATCCGGATGCAGCTTACCGGCTTTTAGGCCTTCCAGAATCCTGTAAATATGATTGTCATCTGGCCCGCTTTGGAGGCATTAATCTTCTTCAGGCTGGAATATGCAGTTCAGATTTTATAACTACGGTTTCAAAAAAGTTCATGGAAGAGGCAATGACTCCACAGGGCGGATTTGGTTTGGACGGCATTTTACGCGGAATGAGTGATGTTTTTGAAGGAATCGTTAATGGAGCAGACAGCACGGAATGGAATCCTTTAACTGACAGGTACATTCCTGTCCATTATTCAAAGGATGACCTTACCGGTAAAAGAATCTGCCGGGAAGTTCTGCAGAAAACATTCGGATTAAAAACAGATCCGGATGTACCTGTAATCGGTATAATATGCCGTCTTGTTGAACAGAAGGGAATTGCTGAACTTTTTGCTCCGTATTATGGAGCAATGTATAGAATGTGTTCAGATTTTAATGCGCAGTTTGTTGTTGTCGGTTCCGGAGAAAAATGGTGCGAAAATGAAATTCATAGCCTTACCGGCCGCTTCGAAAATTTCGGCTCATATATAGGGTATAGCGAAAAAATCAGTCATATTGTTGAGGCCGGTTCAGATTTATTTCTTATGCCGTCTAAATATGAGCCGTGCGGTCTAAATCAGATTTATTCAATGCTTTACGGAACGATTCCTGTTGTAAGGGCAACAGGCGGCCTTGATGATACCGTAATAAGCTGGGCTGACAATCCAGACAAAGCAACCGGATTTAAATATTATGATCTTACTCCGGATGCCGTCTATAACACGGTAAAATGGGCTTTAAGCGTTTTTGAAGATAAAGCGGCTGTACGTAAAATGCAGCATAACGGAATGTCTTCCGATTTCAGCTGGAGTGCATCAGCTGAAAAATACATTTCAATATACAAAAAACTTCTGTCTGAATAACGGAACCATTCTTTTAGAATTCAAACCACTGGCCATCTTTTGTAAGGTACCAGTCTGCAAGAACCGGCGGACGATCGCTGTTGTACCAGCTTATGCTTCCATCTTTGTTAAGAATTACAACTCTTGTTGCATTCTGGCAGACTTTTATAGGAAGGCTGGCAGAGCGTCTGAATGCAAAGTTTTTGCTCAGACTGAGGTTACAGGATCTTATAGTATCCTTTCCAATATTTGTGTAAAGGAACGGATATTTTAGGTATGTAAATGCATCCGGATCTTCATCATTGAATTTAAGGATTGAAACTGTCTGTTTTGAAACTGTATTGAATTTAAATACAGTCGTTTTCCTTGCCTGTCCCTCAGAAATAATGTTGATTCCGTAAATATCGTTTCCGTTTACAGAAAGGGCAAAAGAAACGTTTCCGGTAAGGTTCATTGGAACTGTTTCCTTTGTAGTTGTATCAACACAAAGAAGGGCAGATTTTGGATTTGTTGCATATGATTTTGCTACATAAAGTTTGTCGTCATTCATTATTACGGCATCCTGAAGTCCTGCACCTGCATAAACCTGGGTGTATTCCTTTGTGTCCATGTTGTAAGTGTTTACATAGGAATTACTTTCCATTTCTACAATTATGTTTCCAAAAAGCCGGACAGACTGAAGCGATGTTTTTGGTGTAAACAGATCAGTAATTTCAGGTTTTGAATAATCGTAAAGCTGAACAGTTTCTTTTGTTCCCTTTGACCAGAGAATTACCTTATCTCCATAAGAAATAATCTGAGTCTGATTAGGATTTGTTCCAAGTCTGTTTACAATTCCTGTGTCATAAGAAGATTTGTATATTGCATTTCGTGTAAGAAAGTAAAAATCTTCTCCATAAGGGCACATATCAAGAATTTTATCATAAGTATTTTCTGTAAGAAGAGGAATCTGTTCAACTTCTGTTTCCGGTTGAGCAGACATTTTGTATACAGCTCCTGATTTAGAACCTAACATGATGCTGTTATCCATCTTGGTTCCGCATACAATACGCTCGTTGCCTCTAGGCCCTTTCATATTCTTTATGATTCTAGGCGGCGTCATTCCCTGATTGTTTTCATTTTCAAGTTTTTCAAATATATACTGGCCTTTTCCGTTGTTTTCCATGTAGAAAAGGCTTGAATCATTTTCAGAAGTAAGGATAATCGGACTTTCAGCCTGAACCGTCTTAAGAATTTTACCTGTAAGTGCATGGCATACGTAGATTGTGTCATCAACAACGCCTGCAAGATAAAGCGAATTGTTGAACAAAACTGTCTGTGAAAGTCCCTGGATAGTCGTAAATTTCTGTTTTAGTCTTCCTGTTGTAAGGTTGAAGTAAGAAAGATTTCCTGCCGGTGAATACATTACAGCAGTTTTTTCAGATTCGCTTGTAGTAGCATAATTTATAATCCCTGTAGAATCCGAAATTTTATTGATTACAGCTCCAGACTGGGCATTTATGAAAACCGCACCGTCAACAGTTGCTGTTCCAACTATAAGATAAGTTCCTTTTTTTGAATAGGAAAGGGAAGTGATTGAATCAGAAAAGCGCCTTGCATATTTTCTTGAAAGTGTATCCCAGTTCCATACAGAAACCCTGTTGGTTGTTCCGCCGTCAGTTTCATATACTGCGATTTCCTTTTTATTCGGTGAAACAACCGCCATTTTTATTTCAAGGTCTGTAATCTGATAGTGTTCTCCCTGATCATCTCCGGACCATTTGATTAAAAAACCGTCCTTTCCGACACTGAAATATGACTGTTCGAATTCACCGCTGTCAGAAGCAGGAATAATTGTAGAAACTTCTTCCTGGTGAGCCTGTGTTGAAATATGTGACTGTGCAGGTAAAACTGCTACAGTAAGGATAAATGCTGAAACTGCTGTAAGAATTCTTTTCATTTTGCTCCCTTTATTAAATTCCAAAAATAATTAATATCTCCATTTAGTCCAATAAAAAAGAGTAGTGCAATAAATGCAACTCCTGCAAACTGAATGTAATATAACACTTTTGGAGAAATTTTTCTCCTGAAAATAAGTTCAATCAATGCAAAAAGAATAAGTCCGCCGTCAAGAATTGGCACGGGTAGAAGGTTCATAATGAACAGGGAAATGCTGATTGCTCCGCAGAAGTAAAACATATTTACAATTCCAGTCCTTAATCCATCTGAAAAACTTTCTTTAAGAACGGTTCCAATCATGTCTGCTATTCTGGCCGGCCCTGAAACAGAATTTTTGAGGTCTACACCCTTAAAAAGTGTAAAAATGCCTTTTGCGGTAAGTTTTATTGTTTTAGCGCATTCCAAGGCACCCTGTCCTAATGCAGGAAAAAACGAATACCGTTTGGCTTCATATTTTGCATATTCACTATCAAAAGACATTACGCCGATTTTACCGCTTCCGTTTGACTTATCTAAATCTGTCCTGAAACTGAAATTTTTTTCTTCATCGTCTCTAAGGACTTTTACAGTTATGTTTTCATCTGGACGGGTACCAATTTCTTCAATAATGTCCCTGAAGTTTTCAATTTTTTCCCCGTTAATCTGAATTATTCTATCGCCGGAAAGTAGACCTGCATCTGCTGCTGCACTGTGGATTTCCGGGTAAGTTTCTGTAACAAGCTTAATTCTGTTTGAATATGAATAATATGAATATCCAATGGAAGCAATAATAGTGTAGCCGATAAACGCAAAAAGCAGGTTAAAAAAAGGTCCTGCAAAGGCAATGGCAATGCGTTTTATTGTATGAACTCCATAAAGGGAATCACTTTCTGCCTGAATGTAATCAAGACCAGCTTCTAAAGACTTTACAAAATCTTTTTCGCCTTTCATTCCGCAGTATCCGCCCAAAGGAATCAACGAAATCCTGTAATCAGTGCATCCTTTTTTTCTATGAAACAGAATCGGACCAAATCCAATGGAAAATGATTCTACAGTAACTCCAAATAGCCTGGCTGCAAGAAAATGCCCAAGTTCGTGAAAAAAAATCAGAAAACATAAGCTTAAAAGACCGTATATGAATCTCATATCAAATCCTGTGCAATAATCCGGGCTTTTCGGTCCGTTTCAAATACATCTTCAAAGCTTTTTACGTCCTGTGACCAGTCTTTTTCAAGAACAGCATGAACAGTTTCCGGAATCTGAGTAAAGCTGATTTTTTTATTGATAAAGGCGTCTACTGCAATTTCGTTTGCCGCATTATACGCAATAGAGTAACTTCCGCCTTCTAAAATAACATCAAACGCATAAGAAAGCATTGGAAAATCTTCCATTCTAGGCTTAAAGAAAGTCATAGTCTGGTCAAAAAGATCAAAAGGCTTCAGGTAAGCTTTCTTGTTCTCAGGGTAGGTGAGGGCAGAATAAATCGGATGCTTCATGTCCGGATCAGAAATCTGGGCATAAATCATCCCGTCATTTGTCCTTACCATAGAATGAATAAGACTTTGCGGATGAACGACAACCTTGATTTTTTCTGCTCTCATATCGAAAAGTCGGTTGGCTTCTATAACCTCAAGACCTTTGTTTGCAAGGGAAGCAGAGTCAATCGTAATTTTCTTACCCATATTCCATGTCGGATGCTTAAGGGCGTCTTCAACGGTTACAGATTTAAGTTCTTCCTTTGAAAGATTTCTGAACGGGCCGCCGCTTGCTGTTATTAAAAGTTCAGATATATTATTTTTTCCTGCCTGATTAATCAGACTGAATATTGCCGAATGTTCTGAATCAACTGGAATAATTTCTGTATGATTTTTTTCTGCAAGCTGCTTTATAAGTGGCCACGCCATTACAACAGTTTCCTTGTTTGCAAGTGCAAGCGGAATTCCGTATTCAAGAACTATTTTGGAAGGTTCAAGACCGGCTGCTCCTGCAATTCCGTTTACAACAATGTCTGGATTTGTTTTTTCGATTAAACCGCTTATTGCATTTAATCCTGCTTCAGATGTAAGAAGTCCCTGACAGTTAAACTCTCTGCACAGGGAGTTTAGTTTTGTTTCATTTTTGTTGGCCGTAAGACCGCATGCACAAAAATCAGCCGGCATGTTCCGGATGATTTCCAGCGTACTGGTTCCGATTGAGCCAGTACAGCCTAAAACTAAAACTTTCTTCATTTTGTTGCCTGTTAGTTATACAAATTCTGGATGATATAAGACTGAAAGACAGATATAGAAAACTGGAGAAGTGAAAAGAATGGAATCTACTGAATCCAAAATTCCTCCGCGTCCCGGAATAATGTTTCCGCTGTCTTTAATTACTGCAGATCTTTTAAATACAGATTCAATAAGGTCGCCGGTAATTCCAGCAGCTGCGCAAAGGAATCCCATTAAGGCACCTTTTAACGGAGAACCGTAGAAAAGTTCCGGCCATATATAATGAATCAAAGTACAGGTTGCAATTGCACCGAAAATTCCGCCTGCAAAGCCGGCAATGCTTTTATTCGGGCTGGCTGCAACAAATCCTCTGTTGTTTTTTCCGAATAGGACACCAAAAAACCATGCAAGAGAATCATTAATAAATACTGTAAAAAAGAAAATACACAGAATCAGAGAAGCTTCTTTCAGAAGTGTCATTCTTGTTACAAAAGTAAAAAGGAAACCAGCATAAAAAATAATAAAAATTGCACCTGAAATCCTAGTATTTGAATCTTCAAAGGTTTTATTGCGAAAAATTTCTGAGGTCATAAGAATCATTCCGGCAAGCAGAAATACCCAGTATGAAAAATCAATGTATGAATTATCTTTCCCGAATAAAATGAGCAGGAATGCAGATAATGGCTGAATTACTGACAGAATGATGATGAAAATCCTTCCAGGAAGTTTTGTTTTTGCTGAAAAAAGTGAATATAATTCGCTGGCTGCAAGTGCAGAAATTATGCATGCCAGAATATTGATACCGTAATGATATTTTGAGGGATCAAAAAATACTATTCCCAAAACAACAGGTATGCCTATGAAAAATGTAAGTAATCTCTGTAAAACTTTGCTCATATCGTCTCTAATTATTAAGAACTCCACCAAAACGTCTGGTCCGGTTTTTAAAAGAGTCTATATCCTTTAAGAACTCTTCTTTATTGTAATCCGGCCATAGGGTATTTGTAAACAAAAATTCTGCATAAGCGGCATGCCATAACAGAAAATTACTGAGTCTTAATTCTCCACCAGTACGGATTAAAAGATCAACATCAGGAAGTTCTGGAATATCAAATGAATTTGAAATGTCTGACTCTGTTATGTCAGAAATGCTTTTCCCTTCTGACAGGAGTTTTTTTACTCCCCTGACAATTTCATCCCGGCCGCCGTAATTAATGGCAAGAACAACAGTCAGACCCGTAAAATCAGCCGTTTCTTCCATAGCTTTTTTAATTTCGGTCTGTACGTCTTCCGGTAAACCAGATAAATCCCCAAGATGCTTGATTCTGATTCCGTTCTGTTTATAGAACTGGAATTCAGCCCTAAGGTGTCCGCGGATTAAATTCATTAAAAATCCAACTTCTTCCTGGGCTCTTTTCCAGTTTTCTGTAGAAAAAGTATAAAGTGTGACATATTTTATGCCTATTTCAGCAGCAGCCTTGACAATAGCTTTTGCTACATCCAGTCCTTCCTTGTGTCCGCTGGTTCGAGGCAAATTTCTCTGTTTTGCCCAGCGTCCGTTGCCGTCCATAATGATGCCAACGTGAACTGGTACTGCTGAATTAATTTCTGACATAAATTAGCCTTCCATTATATCCTTTTCTTTTGCTTCATAAATCTTGTTGATTTCTGCAACGTATTTATCTGTAAGTTTCTGAAGCTTGTCTTCTTCTGTCTTCAATTCGTCTTCAGTAATTTCGCTTGCCTTCTGTTTTTTCTTAAGGTCATCATTACCATCGCGACGGATATTTCTGATAGAAGTTCTTGCTTCTTCTGCAAGTGTTTTTGCCTGCTTTACAAGTTCCTTTCTTCTTTCTGCTGTGAGCGGCGGAATAGAAATGCGGATTACCTTACCGTCGTTAGAAGGGTTAAGGCCTAAATCTGCTGTAAGGATAGCTTTTTCAATTTCGACAATAAGTGATTTGTCAAACGGCTGTATGATTACAGAACGTGCTTCCGGTACAGAAATTGTAGCAACCTGATTAAGAGGAGACTTTGTACCGTAATAATCTACTCGAACCTTATCAAAAATCGCAGCAGATGCACGTCCTGTGCGGATTCCGTTGAATCTCTCTTTAAGAGAAGCAACTGTTTTTTCCATTCTTTCTTCAGACATTTTTTCCTCCTGAGAGAAAGCAGCTGCGCTGCTTTCTGATGAATAGCAAACCGTAAAGAAAAACGCGTCAGCGTTTTTTAGGTTTACCTACTTGCAAAAGCAGCTGCGCTGCTTTCTGATGTTTTTAAACAAAAAGCGGCCAGACAGTACCGGCCGCTTTTTTTAGACCTGGTAATTATTTACCAAGAACGTAAAGTGTTACATTGTCGAATGTCAAAGTTGCACCAGCAGCCTTACCTGCTTCAGCAATAGCCTGTGTAACAGTGATTTTTTCGTTGTCAAGGTAAGCCTGATCCATAAAACAGATAGAAGCAACAAGTTTGTTTACTTTACCCTTAAGGATTCCTTCCTTAACGTTTTCCGGCTTTTTAGCCATAGATTCATCTTCAGCCATCTGAGCCTTGAAGATTTCAGTCTGTTCGTCAATGTATGACTGTGGAACCTGATCCTTTGTGATGTATTCAGGTTTGTTTGAAGCCAAGTGAAGACAGCAAACGTGAGCAAAATCCTTAACAGAATCTGCTTCTGAACCTTTTACTACAACCAAAGCACCGATTTTGTGGTCGTGGTGAACGTATGTAGAAGCTACAGAACCAGCTGGAACTTCAACATATTCTGCACGGCGTACAGACATATTTTCACGGAATTTAACAAGAATAGTTTCGATAAGAGCCTTGTGTTCATCAAGAACTCCAGACGCCTTCTTTTCAAGTGTGATTTCTGCTGCTTTTTCTGCAACTGCAATAAAGTCAGCGTTGTTAGAAACGAAGTCTGTTTCACAAAGTACTTCTACCATTGCAATGCGGTTTCCGTCCTGTTTTACAACAATACGTCCTTCGCCAGCTGCACGGTCAGTACGTTTAGCCATTGCTGCAAGACCTTTTTCTTTAAGGAGCTTTTCTGCAGCAGCAATGTCACCGTTTGTATCGTTAAGCGCTTTCTTACAGTCGAGCAATCCTGCTCCTGTGCTGTCGCGCAATGTTTTTACATCATTAGCTGTGTAATTCATTTTTGATCCTTTAATTATTTGTTGTTATAGATCTTGTCTTCGTCAACAAGGCTTTCTTTTTCATCAGCTTCAGCATCTTCTTCTTTTGTTTCTGTTGGCTGATAGTTAGAGTAGTCAACGATTTCTTCGTCTTCACCTTTGTTTGAAGCGTCTGTAAGAATTTCTTCTTCGCCGTCAAGGTTTTCAAGGATCTTAAGTCCGTTTTCGTTGTCAGATTCAATTACAGCGTTAGCAATGATTGAAGTGAACAAAGAAATAGCACGGATAGCATCGTCGTTACCAGGAATAGGGTAGTCGATTCCTTCTGGGTTACAGTTTGTATCAACAACTGCAATGATAGGAATACCCATGCGGCGTGCTTCTGCAACAGCAATCTGTTCCTTGTGTGTATCGATAATGAAGATTGCTCCTGGGAGTTCCTTCATTTCCTTGATACCACCAAGGTTCTTTTCAAGCTTTGATTTTTCTTTCTGGAGAGCAGAAACTTCTTTCTTTGTAAGGTTTTCGAAAGTTCCGTCTACTTCCATTTTTTCAATCTTCTTAAGACGAAGAAGTGATTTTTTGATTGTAGTAAAGTTTGTAAGCATACCACCAAGCCAGCGGTTGTTTACATAGAACATTCCGCAGCGTTCAGCTTCTTTCTGAACAGCCTGCTGAGCCTGCTTCTTTGTTCCAACAAAAAGAACTGATTTTCCTGAAGCAGTGATTTTGCGAACAGCTTCGTAGCTGTCTTTGATTGCAGCGATTGTTTTCTGCAAGTCGATGATGTGGATACCATTGCGCTCTGCGAAGATGTACTTCTTCATGCGTGGATCCCAACGTTTTACCTGGTGACCAAAGTGTACACCAGATTCAAGCAAGTTTTTCATGGTTACAACTGCCATGAGTTTCTCCTTCACCGGTAAGATTCGTTAAAAAACGCTTACCCCATACTCTTTTTCTCGATATCCTTAAGAAAGGACACGGATGATAACAAACCTGAAAGGTCTGCCGGATTTATTCCAAAATAGAATAACCCTGTTCTTTTAATATATCGTAAAGCTCAAAGATAGGCAAGCCTGTTACGCAACTCTGAGAACCTTCGATTTTCTTGATGAAACACGACGCAAGACTCTGAATGCGGTAGCCGCCAGCAGCCCCGTGCCATTCACCGGTATCAAGATACCACTGAATTTCTTCATCAGTCATTTCTGCGAGTGTAACCTGGGTTTTTGCAGTTCTGGAAGTAGTTGTTTTTGTCCTTCCGTTATAAAGAATGATTGAAGTCATTACAGTATGTGTAGAACCTGACAGTTCCTTAAGGAATTCCCTTGCCTGGTCCTGGTCTTCCGGTTTTCCGAAATAGCGGCCGTTTTTAAGGATGATTGTATCTGCGCCTAAAATCCAGAAAATTTCCTGTCTTGGAGGAAGGGAGTGAAGTACGGCAGAAACTTTCTGCCGTGCAATAAATTCAGACACTTCTTCAGTGTCAATTGTAGGGGTAATTGTTTCGTCAACATTTGGTACAATTACTCTAAAAGGTATACCCAGGAGATTAAGAATCTCCTGGCGTCTTGGAGAAGAGGATGCTAATATGATTGGTTCCATAATCTTTTTTTTACTGTTTTGATGATTTTGATGAACTTGAATTGCCTTCGTTGATTGCTTTTAATACTTTCATCGCACGGCTTCTTACAGGAGAAGCGTAATGATAGTCTGCAGCAATTTTTGTAAGCGAATCGATTACAATCTTCTTGTTGTTTGTGTTCTCAGCAAGTTTTTCATAAGCTTCGATTACTTCGAATGCAAGGGAACTTGTTGGATTCAAAATCTGGTTTCTTCTGTTCGCGTAAGCAATTGCATCTACGACTTCGTCATTTCCGTTGATTCCGATTTCTCCAAGAGAGTTTACGGCAGCGGCAATAACCATAGGTTCGTTCTCTGCAAGCGTTACCTTTACAAGATAGTTCTTTGATTCTTCTGTCTTTACTTTACCCAATGCGAGACAGGCACGTCTGCGGATATCAGGGTAGTTGTTCATAAGGCGTCCGTTTGTGCGGGCCTGTGTAGATATACCTTCTCCGGCAAGCTGATTCAAGGCTTTCATTACGTCTGCAGAAGCGTTTCCGTTTTCTACAGCGTCTTCAAGAAACTGCATTGCAACAAGCTTGTTGTCATATTCATCTGACTGAGCAAGGCTAAGGATAACAACTCCGTCGATTTCGCTTAAATATTCATCTTCTACAGAACTTTCTGTTTTCTTAGAAGAGTTTTCTGTATTTGCTTTTTGAACTGTCTGTTCCTGTGAAAAAGCATATAAACCGAGCATAAACATGCTGACAGCAGTAATAATCTTCTTAGAAATTTTCATCAACGTTCCTCCTGGACAAAATAGTCCGTATTTGATTATCGGATGGTATTACTTAAATATTTAGTGTTTTTTATCCCTGTAGTGGAGGGATTTTTACCATCCATTTCCCATTTTTCTTTACAAAGTTGTAATATACTACGTCTGTTTCCTCGCGGACTTCAACGGCTTTTACGCTGTCTCTTGAAACGTAGCGGATTTCCTCAACCCTTCTTTCCCTTCTGGACGGAACGAAGACCATCCTGAAGTAGTCATTGAGCGAAGTTAAATGCTGGTTTTTTATCGGAAGCCTTTTTGAAGCTTTTTTAAGGTTTGCCGAGTTTGACCAGTATTCGATGGATTCCGGTTCTATGTAGTTAAGCCACTTCTGGTAATCATAGTCAGCCATGATGTGTGACAGCTTTGAAATGATTTCCAGAATCTCGTTTTTATCGTTAAGGAATTCTTCCTTTGAGATAGAAACGTTAGATGTAGAACGGGAATATTCAGCATCTGTTTCATCTGTCTTTATTGTTTCTGCTGCAGCTTTTTCTGGCTCTGCCTTTTTGGTAGAACTGCATGAAGCGAACAATACTGCAATAAGTAATAATCCAAATAATTTACGCATATAATTATAATACATCTCTTGTTTCTTTTCGTCAAACGGAGTATTTTCTTTTTTATGATAGAAGCTATTTTTCCGGGAACTTTTGATCCTCCGACTAACGGACACATAAATATCATTCAGCGGGCGTCAAGACTTTTTGATAAAATTGACGTTGTTATTGCCGTTAACAAGGCTAAAAGCTGTCTTTTTACGCCTGAGGAACGCCTTGCATTTCTGGAAGAACTTGTAAAGCCGTATAAAAATGTAACTGTTCACACTTATTCCGGTCTTATAGTTGATTATGCAGAACAGAAGGGAGCAAATGTCCTTATCAGGGGAATCAGGAATTCAATTGATTTTTCCTACGAATTTGACCTTTCTCTTATGAATCACAAGCTTAATTCGAATATTGAAACCCTTTTCATTCCTACAGAACAGAAATATCTGGTCCTTAAATCCAGTTCGATTAAGGAACTGGCGCAGTTTGGAGGAGATGTTTCTGAAATGGTTCCGGAAAATGTTCGAGCCGCCCTTGAAAAGAAATACAGAGGAGTATAAGTTTTTGTTCAGATAAGTGTTTTGTATTTGACAAAATCATATATTCCGTTATACTTTATTGACAACCTGATTGGAACTGTTGTATTATAAACCGCAGTAAATCAGATCGTAACTAATTTGTAGTGAGGTTTTATAAATGGCAGTACCTAGATCCAAAACATCTAAAGCCGTTACAAAAAGACGTCAGACAATTAATATGAAGTTGGAAGAACCACAGCTCGTTGAATGCAGCAACTGCGGTAACCTTATCCAGTCTCATCGTGTTTGTCCTAAGTGCGGTTTTTATCGTGGACGTCAGGTTTTAACACCAGAATCAAACGGTTAATTTTATAAAAGGGAGAAAAAAATGGACGAATTATTCGAAAAAATCCAGAAACTTATTGCTGAAAAATTGGACATTGATGCATCAAAAATTACTCTTGATTCATCATTCCGTGGTGATCTTGGCGCTGACAGCCTTGACACTTATGAACTTGTTTACGCTATCGAAGAAGAACTTGGTGTAAGCATTCCTGATGAAAAGGCTAACGAATTTGAAACTGTTCGTGATGCTTATGACTTCATCAAATCAGCTCAGTAATATAGGGTTCGATTTTCATAAAACACAAGCAGTCGTGCTTGTGTTTTTTTTTGCCTAAAAAGTGCATTTGTCTAAAAAGGTCTGTATATGAAGATTTCTGTAGAAAGAAAAAAGGCGCTTCTGAATTTCTGTAAGGAACGCTCATTAAAATTTCATAATCTTGAACTGCTTGATCTTGCATTTCATCACTGTTCGTATTCAAATGAAAATCCAGGAAACCGCTTTTTTAATAACGAAAGGCTTGAGTTTCTTGGAGATTCTGTACTCGGGCTTGCCACTGCTGATTTTCTGTATAATGACATGAGTTCTGATCATCAGGAAGGTGATTTGGCAAAAATAAAGGCAGTTGTTGTTTCAGAAAAATCTCTTGCTCCTATTGCACTTGCATTTGGAATAGACAGGCTTCTTGTTCTTGGAAAGGGAGAAGAGCAGAGTGGTGGCAGAAACAAGCCTGCTATTCTTGCTGACTGTATGGAGGCTATAATTGGGGCGTACTATCTTGATGCCGGTTTTGAAGCCTGTGACAGATACATAAAGTCTTTTATTGTAGAAGAAATCCGTAAGGTTCAGAAATTTGGCGGCAAGGATTATAAGACCCTGCTTCAGGAGCTTTTTCAGAAAAAAACAAAGAAATGTCCTGTGTACGAACTTGTTTCTAAAACCGGTCCGGATCATGATATGGTATTTTCTGTTTCTGTAAGGCTTGGCGATGTTGTTTATGGTCCGGCTAAGGGCAAGTCAAAGAAAGATGCAGAACAGAATGCTGCGCGATTGGCCTATGATGAACTTTATTTATCTGAAAAGAACTGATTGAAATTGAACAGGGGCAGAATCGGTCAGGATTCTGTCCTTTTTTCTTCTGCTTCGCTGGCTCTTAAATATACAGGTCCGTCATATTCGTTTAACGGATTTTTTCCGTCTTTTATCATCTGTTCTGTAATCTTAAAAAGCTGGTCTGTTGTATTAACTGAAAAATCAACTGTGTAAATATCCTTTTCTGAAAGGGAAGAGTGAACTTCAGTAACTTTCTGTTTAAGAAGTTCTGCGTCTGATCCGCATATGAGGATTTTGTTTTTTGCGGCTAAAAGTTTTTCTGCAATGAACGGAATTTCATAGTCGCCTTCCTCTGTTGAAAGTTTTCCGTCTTCCCAGATTTTTGCATAGAATTTATCTTTTTTTGCGTCAATGCATGAAACGATTGTAAACGGAAGGTTTCTGTAATGTTCTGCAAATGCATCTAGTGTTGAAATTCCGTAAAGAGGAATGTTAAATGCCATTGAAATTGCCTTAAGGGCAGCGTAACAGAGCCTTAATCCTGTGAATGAACCTGGGCCTGAACATAAAGCAAGGTATTCAAGTTCTGACTTATTGAGTCCTGCGCTCTTTAATACGTAATCAATTGCAGGCAGAATAGTCTCTGACTGCTTCATTCCTATATCAAATTGTACAGATACTGTATGTCCATCATTTTTTGCTGCAACAGAAAGTTTTGATACAGCAAGGTCTACTGCTAGGGCTTTCATTTATTTTATGTCTCCATGCGGCCAGTTTTCTATTGTAATTATTCTGCTGCCGTCTTCCTGCGGTTCAAGTTTAAGGATGATTGTTTTTGAAGGCAGTTCATCCATGATTTTTTCGCTCCATTCAATGATGGAAACTCCTTCTCCGTAAATCATATCGTCTGTACCGAGGTTTATGAAATCTTCTCCGTCGTCAAGCCTGTATACGTCCATGTGATATAAAGGCATTTTTCCTTCGTATTCGCTTATAAGGCAGAATGTAGGGCTTGTGATTGTTTCTTTTACGCCAAGAGCCTGTGCAATGCCTTTTGTAATTGTGGTTTTTCCGGCAGCAAGGGTGCCCTGCATTGCAATTACGTCACCTTTTGTTAAAAGGTTTCCGATTTTTTTACCTAATTCAATTGTTTCTTCTGCGGTTTTTGTGGTAAGTCTGATCAAGGAAGTACACCTTCTGCGTCCTGAAGTAGAATAAAGTCTTTTAATGCTTTTTTTACAGGAAGCACAGGATAATTTAATGTATTTTCTATATCAATTTCAATGGTTTTGGCTCCAAAGGGATTCATTTCGATACAAAAAGATACTGGGGTCTCCAGTGTTGATCCAGGGATCTCGATAACTGCCGTTCCTGTAAAATTGCGTCTGTAGTAAATGTAGCCTTCTTCTCTATTAAGATTACGCAGTTCCAAAATTCTCATATGTTAAAAGATACCCCTAACTTGTAGTTTTTGCAAGAAAAAACAGCCTGCCTGCCGGTCATTGTTGAAATATCAATCGTAACCGTAGACTTTTTCAATGATTTTATTCTGATCTGGTACAGATATTTTATCAAAACAAACGTGAAGATTAAATACCCCCTGGATTTTAGAGCGTCTTGTCTTAATTATTTTTCCAAATACTCCAAGGCTTCCAAAAGAAAGGGTAAGCTCTGTATAAATAAGCTGACCTTCTTTTACCGGGAGGGTAGTTGCAATGCAACATCCGCCTCCGGAAAGGTTTATGAGTGTACATTCGTAGCGGTTTTCTGCAGGTGTGTAAATCTGTCTTCCGCGTCTGTCTTTTTCTACTTTTACGGATGCAATCCTGCATTTTTCATTTGTAGAAACACGCTTGAAATTTCGTTGCTGTTTTACAATCATGTCGTTTGAGTGAGAAACGATCATTATGCAGTTTCCTGAAGAAGTTTTTTCGTAGCGGATTAAGCGGCTTACAAAGGCGTAGCGCATTCCTGTTACAGAGTGGAATGTAAAGGCAACTTTGTCCATTTGCTGCGGTTTTGTTTCGGATGAATAGAATTCTTCTGTTATTTCTATAATAAGATGTTCTTTTTTATTTTCGAAAACTTTGAACGGAATTTTTGAACCGTCTGGAAAAATTTCCGAGATTCTCTGATTTTTTACAAGTGCATGTGTAGAGGAAACAGATTCGCTGGCTGCAAAGATTTTTTCCATCGAAAATTTAAGATGAAAAAGCTGGTTTATTTCGTTTTCATTTCCATTATTCTTTATTTCGTCGTAATACATGTGGAAGAAACCGTCTATGTCCTGAAACTGCTTGATCGAGTAAAGGATGTTGCGTATTTTGTATTTGCGGAAGATTTTCCACAAAAGGTTTGCAGCTTCCGGTTTCATCAGGTTTTTGTCTGCAAATGCAATTATGTCAGCTTTTTTCGTAGGGCGTTCTGATTCATGCTGAATCCATTCAGGGGTCTGCTGATGTTCCTTGATCTTTTTAGTTATTAGCCAAAGTATGAAAAATGCGGAAATTACTATAAGTCCGACAATGAGAACTGCATAAATTATCGGATTCTGCCTGGAAGCAAGCGGGCTGTTGCCTGCCTGTAGATCAAAATTCATAATATTCCCTCCAGAGTTTCTGCAATGGCATTTAAGCGCGGACAGATTTCGTATTCTGCTATGTCTCCAACGCTTACTGTATCATTTGATTTCATTGCCTGTTCAAAATCGCTGAGTACAGGAGAGAATTCTGCAAAGAATTCATGGAAAGGCTTTGAATCAATCTGAATTTTTGTATACTCCTGAAAAAGGCTTGCAAGCGCTGCAATATGGCAGAAACTGTCTATGCTGTCTGCAAGGCTTTTTATTGCTTCGTGTGCTTTTGCGGATTTTCCGCTCTGAAGGTCAACAGGAACCTGTTCCATCTGTTCAGAAAGATTTTTAAAAAGTTCTGAAAGTTTTTTCATGGAATCTTTTACGTTCTGTTTTGTTACAACGCTGAATTCGAATTTATTGATTCCTGCAAGATCTTTTTTTGAAAATTCGTCAAAAATGTCTGCTGTAATATTCTGACCGTCTATGATTATTCCAATTACGGCAGCTTCATTCTGTTCACATGTTATTTCAAAAGATTTAAGTACATCGCCGACTGTTTTTTCGTCTTCAAGAGTTGCATCAATTTTTTCGTTATTTACATAAAATTCCATGGTATATTCCTTGTCCTATTGATTATCGGCAAAAAATGAAGAAATCTTTCGGTTCTTTTATGAAAAAAAATCAAAAAGAGTGTGAAAGCCGGTCCTTAATGCATTTACAAGTCTGTTTTTGAAAGGTTTATTCCTGGTTTTTCTGTCTTGCAAAATTCTGAATTGAATTCTGCTGGTTTTCCAGGCTGTTAAGAGCTCCCTGCATTCTTCCGTACTTGTTTTTCAGGTCAGCTTCTTTATCATCCATCTGTGTTTCAAGACGCGAGATTTTCTGTTCAGAAGCCTTGATTTTTCCGTCAAGTGAAGTTGTTTTCATTGCGAAAATTCCGCCGGACTGAACGTAGGCAGTAAGCTGCTTGTCCATCTGATAGGCAATGCCCTTGTCTATAATAAGGTCGCCGTCTGAGTCATAGCCGAAAATATTTTTTACATCTTCAAGGTGTTTTTCCAGTTCTGAGTCAAGTTTTTTTTCATCAATTTCAAGGTAGCCGCGAAGTTTGCTTGGCGTATAGCCTGAATAATTTGTGGCGTTTGTTGCAACACCAAGCTGCGAAAGCATTGTGATTTCTGCTGTTTCTGAAAATTTGTAAGGTGCAGAAGCAGTAGAAAGGAGCGTGTTCTTTAAGTTGGAAAGGGAAGAGTCTGCCGTAAACATTCCGAGTTTTTCACGGTATTCCTTTTTTTCGTCTTCAGAAAGATAGTCAAGCTCTTCTACGATTTCCGGCTTGTTCTGAGAAAGAATGTTGATTTCTGCAAGTGCCTGATTGTAGTTTCCTACAAACGTAATCAATGCTTCTTTTGCAGATTCTGTATCCGGCTTTATTGCAATTGTTGCTGTTTTCTCTGTTTTTTCCATAACGTTTAATGTTACTTCCGGAATTACATCGTCGATTGTGTTTGTAGGGCGCCTTATGGTTATTCCTTCGTATTTAATGATTGCATCATCTGCCTGGGAAACCGGGTGCTGCGGTACAAAACCCCGGTTTTCATTCGGATTTAAGGATGACATGGCAGAAAGTGTGTAGACTGCGCCTGTATTTCTGTTACGCATTACGATTGCGCTGATGTTTTTGTAATCCTTAAGGTTTATGTCAACCTTGATTTCCTTTTCTGCTCCGCTAAGATCCAGAGGAATATTTTTTTCAGAACCGTCATTCATTAGTGCAAAAAGTACGTCTTCTGTTTTAATGCGCTCAAGCGGAACGGGTTTTACGGCTGGTTCCGGTGGAAGGGAAGCGTCTACTTCTGAGTTCTGGATTGTTATGTCCATAAAGCTTACTGAGCCAGCAGAAGGAAATACCGGTCTTTGTGAATGTTTGTTGAGTTCTTCTGTAATGTCCGGTATCTCTGATTTTGAAACTGTGAACTGTATGTGGGAATCCGGAGAATCTTTTGCAACAGATGGAATTTCTAGTGAAAAACCGTTTCTTGGCGGTACGGTAATTTTTCCGCCTGATACTGTTATTTTATTTGCACTTACCGTCGGAAGTCCCTGCTGTTCAACGGGAATCTGCGGATTAGGCTTAAATTCTGCCCGGTTGTTTCCGAATTCTATGGTTTTCGGCTTGATTTTTACAATCATTCCGGAAGATTCTGCAAAGGTTTTTGCATCGTCTTCAAAAATAAGCCTGCTTTCTGAGCCTGTTTTTTGAGATTCAATTGAAAGCGTTTTCTTGCCTTTTGAAGCTCCTATTACGCGGCTTTTTAGAAAATCACTGCCACGTCTGTTTATTGCATTGGAAAAATCCTGAAGTGAGCCGCCTTTCCAGCGCATGGTGATTGTTTTGTCTGCAATTTTGTATGTGTATGTTCCCGGAGGAACTTTTGTGTCTGAATCAAGTTCTGAAGAAAGAAAGCGGTCTGAAGTTGCCGGCTGAATTACGTCAATCTTGAACGATTCGTAGGCAGCTTTTCTTGTTGCTTCTGCCGTAACTGCATATTCTTCTGTTGAGGTTGTTAATTTATTGTTAAAAGGATTTTCAAAAGAGTAGAGTGTCTTAACGCTGTCACGGAGAGCCGTCATCTTTCTGTTGACAGCCCTCCATGCATCCTGCTGAGATTTATATGTTTCGAGCGTTTTCTGTTCTCTTGTAAGAGGAATACGCTCTATTTCCATTAATTTTTCTACAGTTTCTTTGGTGTTATATTTGTCAGTTACACCAGGTATGCTGATTCCGGCCATAACACAATTCTATCAGATATTATATTAAATCGTCAAATAAGATTCCGATAGCCTTTCTGATATTAATCTTAAGGTTCTGAATTTCTTTAGAAGGTATTTCTTTTAATACCTGATCTGTATTTGGATCAACGATTTTTACAATTACGCTTCCAAGTTCATCATTTATGTTGAACTGGAGCTTCCTGCCCGAAATCAGTTCTGACATTCTTTCAAGCTGCTGTGCATCCGCCTTGATTTCTGCAACGTTGTTTACAAGGTTTGTAGCAACTTCAGAGGCTGTTTGTGCAACCAGAGAATTTTCTGCAGCACGAGAAACTTCAGAATTTGATTTAGACGTCGTAACAGGAGATGAATGTATTGCATGGCCTTCCATTGCCAGTGTCTGCGCAAATGAACCTATTGTATTCATAAGGCTTCCTCCATGAAAAAGAAATGGGAGAGGGGCGCACCCCTCCCATTTACTCCGGTAAAAAAAGATGACATCCAGCAATCTTTTTAAGCCGGTTTTGTTTTTAGCTTAACAAACCAAGTACGTTTGATGACTGTGAATTTGCCTGAGCAAGCATTGCAGTACCAGACTGTGTGAGAATCTGGTTCTTTGTGAATTCAACCATCTGACTTGCCATATCTGTATCACGGATACGAGATTCAGCAGCCTGTGTGTTTTCAGCAGCAATGTTTACACCTTTTGCAGCCATTTCAAAGCGGTTCTGGTATGCGCCAAGGTCTGCTCTCTGTTTAGAAACAGTAAGCAATGCTGCATCTACAGTTCCGAGTGTTGCGTTTGCAACTTCTGGATCTTTGATAGAAACAACATCTTCTGAGCCCTGGGCACCTTTGAGTCCAAGAGACTGTGCAGTCATGGTACCGATGAATACTCTCGCATTCTGATCCATGTTTGCTCCAATCTGGAACTGCATAACTTCTGTAGAAGCTTCTCCGAAACGGCCTGTAAGCATATTCATACCGTTGAACTGAGCCTGGCTTGCGATGCGGTCTACTTCAGCAATAAGCTGAGATACTTCAACCTGAATCTGCATGCGGTCTTCAGCGCTGTAAATTCCGTTTGAAGACTGAACTGCGAGTTCGCGAACGCGCTGAAGAATATCTGTAGTTTCCTGAAGATATCCTTCTGTTGTCTGAATGAAAGAAACTCCGTTTTCAATGTTCCTGCTAGCCTGGTTCAAACCGCGGATCTGTGAGCGCATTTTTTCAGAAACTGCAAGTCCTGAAGCGTCGTCACCAGCGCGATTGATTCGTTCACCTGAAGAGAGTTTTTCGATGTTTTTCATGATACCGTCATTAGAAATGCCGAGTACACGATCAGCATACAAAGAACTCATGTTGTGATTAATAACCATAATTGTGCCCTCCATGTCAATTAAAGTCAGGACTTCATGTCCTGAATTTCTGCATTTTGTACGGGCTGTAATAGGTTTAGCGCCAACTTATTACAGTTCAGACCACTCAGCAGAAAAAATAGGTTTAAAAATTTAGACCCATTTTTTCTGCCGCTACAAGCAGCATGAAGCGCACTTTTTCAAAGATCAGGGCGTTTCTGAATCACGCCAAAATAGTGCATTATTAATGTCGGTGATTTAAGCATAAAAAGAGGGTAGAATACACCGTGCATGTAATTGAGATTCCTTTCAGAACCTCAATTACATTATATTACACTATCTGAGCAAAGACAAGTCAAACTTGAACAACAAACTCCGTACATCCTGACAGCATTTTCATGCTGTTTGATCCGGCAATGGAGAAGGGTAAACTTTTTTCCATTGCCTGTTAATCAAAAGGACTGTACTGCAGTGTTTATCTGAGCAGGCTTAAAACATTCTGACTCTGGCTGTTTGCCTGAGCCAGCATAGCTGTACCAGCCTGCTGAAGAACTGAGTTCTTTGTGAATTCAACCATCTGGCGAGCCATGTCTGTATCACGGATGCGTGATTCAGAAGCCTGAAGGTTTTCAGCAGAAACATCAAGTCCTTTTACTGCCATTTCCATACGGTTCTGGTATGCACCAAGATCCGCACGCTGTTTGTTGATCTTTTTAAGACCTTCGTCGATTACTCCGATTGCACGGTTGGCATCTTCCGGTGTGCTGAGAGAAATTTTGTCTTCTGTGCCGATTTCACGAACACCAAGTGCTGTAGCAGACATAGTGCCGATGTAAATCTGCATGCGCTGATCCATGTTGGCACCGATGTGGAACCACATAGAACCAGTAACAACATTTTCTCCTGTTGGCTGGGCAAAGCGGCCTGTCAACATGTTCATACCGTTGAACTGTGCAGTACTTGCGATGCGATCAACTTCAGAAACGAGGGCAGAAACTTCTACCTGAATCTGCATACGGTCTTCATCACTGTAGATACCGTTTGATGACTGAATTGCAAGTTCGCGGATACGCTGCATGATGTCAGTTGTTTCCTGAAGGTAACCTTCTGTTGTCTGAATGAAACTGATACCGTTTGAAGCGTTCTGAGAAGCCTGGTTCAAACCTCTGATCTGTGCACGCATCTTTTCAGATACTGCAAGTCCTGAAGCGTCATCTCCAGCGCGGTTGATTCTTTCTCCGGATGAAAGTTTTTCCATGTCCTTAGAAAGATCGAGTCCTGTAACTCCTAATTGACGATTGGCATACAATGCCGACATGTTGTGGTTGATAACCATAGTTTGTTCCTCCTTGGAATCTGTAAAGGCAACATCCTTGCTGCCCTAATTGCAAACATGTGCAAATGTTTACAAGGCTACATCTACACATATTTGCACGAAAACATCCGGCGGAATCTCGACGAAATTCCTGACAAACCAGACTATTTCTACATCTATTTTCGGAGGAACAGGCTGAAATCTTTAATGTTTTTTTTTAATTTTTTAAATTATTTTCTTCAAGTCCGTTAATGATTTTTACAAGTGCGCGTGTAGCTTTTCCTCTGTGAGAAATTGCGTTTTTCTGGTCGGCTGTAAGCTGTGCCGCTGTCTTGTTGTACTGAGGAAGGAAGAAAAGCGGATCATAGCCGAAGCCTCCTGTTCCTGCCTGGTCTTCTATCCTTTCAATTAATGTGCCTTCCATTGTGTCCTGTGCAACATAAACCCTGTCGTTGCCAAGGTAGAGTACCATTGCGCATGTGTAATGAGCCGATCTTGGACCGTTTTTAAAGCTTGTGGAGTCAACATCTCCCTGTGCAAGGCGCGCATTCAACTGTTTTATAAGCATTCTGTTCTGTTCGTCCTGAGGAGTTTTTGTTCCGTCTGGCTTTCCCTTTGGATTTTCAGGACCTGCGTAACGGGCTGAATAGATTCCAGGACAGCCGTTTAATGCATCTACGCAGATTCCAGAGTCATCTGCAATTACAGGGCAGTGAACGATTTCGTAAAGTGTCTTTGCTTTGATAATGCTGTTTTCATAGAAGGTTTTTCCGTCTTCTACGGGGTTAAAGTCAATTCCTTCGTCTGCAGGTGTTACTATCTCATGATCGCTTAAAATCTGAGCCATTTCTCTTTTTTTATTTTTGTTTCCGGTTGCAAGATAAATTTTCATGGATAAATACTACTGAAAACTCTGCGTGTAGTCCATAAAAATTGAAAATCTTGCTGAACTGCACGCAGAAATGGAAAAAATCCTGTTTTTATTTAATGGTTAAATGAAAAGTTACAGGTCGCTATCTTTTTGCTTTTCAAGGAATTCTTCTATTACTTCATCTGCATGCTGCAGGTAATTTCCTACCTGGCGTTCACATATTCCAAGAACTTCTGCAACTTTTTTATTTGTAGGCGAGGGAAGGTATTTACTATTCTGAAGTTCGTTATTTCTTATTTCCCAATGCTTTTTATGCAGGTCATAAAATCTTTCAAGCTCATTTGTCCTGTCGTTTCTGTTATTGCTGTTCAGTTCTTCTTCAATATGCCGTTTCAAAAGAAATTCTCTGTCTCTTGATTTCTGAATTCTTGAAATTTTCCTGTTTTTTTCTTCAAGAGTATCCTTTACTTCTTCAATGAGCCTTATGACTGTTTCTTTTGGAATTCCGCAGAAACTGCTTAAGGAATCTATGTATTCATCTGTTATGTATGAACATGATTTTAAGGCTAATACAAGGGCTGTTTTTTTTATCTGATTTTTCTTTCCGTATTTTCCCATCATTTTAATGCAGCTGAGTTCGTTCTGTTTTTTCTGCATGACATAAGACTGAAGGGTATGGGTGTCTTTGTACGGAACTTTTTCTTTTTCTGATGGAGTGAACGGCTTAAAGTCAGAAAGGGAAAGTTCTCTTTCGCAGGATGCATATTTTTCGGTATCTGCTTCATAGTTCAGGATTGACATTGCCGAAAGATGTTTTTCATTGAGCTCTTTTTTGTATTTTTCCCGCAGAATGTCTTTTGCCTGATATTTTATTAATGAACACAGGTATGTCTTGAACTGACCGTTTTTCGGATTGTAAAGATCAAAAATCTTTGTTCCTTTCTGAAGGATTTTCAGGATAATGTCACTTCTGAATTCTTCATCAAATTGATGAAGTCCATATAAAAACGGATTTTCCTGCATGTCTGAAACAATTATGTCCAGTGCTTCTTTTGCAGTGATTTTTCCAAGTTTTACATGGAAAACCAGTTCATTAAAATTTTTCTGTACTTTCATAAATCAGTACGCTCCTTTTTGTATATTGCTGTTTTTTCAGCTTATAAATATACAAAGCAAGAAGCGTGCCAAGTGAGAGAAAAATTACATAATTTTTGAAAATTCTTTTACAACTGCAGGAATAAGTGTATTCAGTTTTCCGTCTGTGCTCATTCCTGATGCATTTTTGTGACCGCCTCCGCCGAATTTAGCTGCAACGGCACTAACGTCTACCTTGTCTTTTGAGCGCAGTCCGCCTGTACAGTTTGTTTCTGTTTCCTGACGCAGGAAAACTACGGCTTCTACGCCTTCTATGCAGAGCAGGGTTGAATAAAGGGCGTCTGTATCGCGTCCTTCCTGACCCCATTTTTTAGTGTCTTCCATAGTTTCGTAGGTTACTATAAGCTTTCCGTCAAGATAGCGTTCTGCGTGATCAAGAAGAATGCCGAGCAGTTTTCTTGTGGCAAAAGATTTTCCGCTTGTAATGTAGTCGTAGGTTTCCCTTGGATTTGCGCCCGCATGAATCATTCTTGAAATTGCTGTAACCGTGTCTGCGTCCTTTTCTGAAAGAAAACGGAAGAAACCAGTATCCGTCATGGTTCCAAAAAACAGGGTATCGGCGGTATTTTTAGAGAGCGGACCAGCAAGTCGTTCATAGATATCCTGCACAATCAGGCTGGCGGCTGGACATGTTGAGTCAATGATTGATTTTGAATTTACCGGGCATTCAGCAGTTTTATGATGGTCAATTATGAAAGTGTCAAAATCTTCCAGGGGACCTTCAATTTCTCCAAGGCGCTTGATTTCTGAACAGTCACAGATTATGAGTCCGGTTTTTTTGATTTCTTCATCCAGAAGGAATTCCATGTGATCTGAAAAAAGTTCTGCATATTTTTTTATTTCAATTCTCTTGAAAGGACCTGCATTAAGCAGCTTGTATTCTTTATTGAAGTATTTTAGTATTTCTGCAACACCAAGGCAGGAAGCAATGCAGTCTCCGTCTGGTTCCTTGTGACCTGCAATGTAAAAATTTTCGTGATTTTGAATGAATTCTTTGAATTCTGCAAGCTGGTCTTCAGATATTTTTTTCATGTATTATTCCTTCTGCAAATTTCAAAAAAAAACTGCCTGATAAGCCCGGGAATATAAAAGCAAAAGACTTCTATACTCTCCTGTATAAAACTTGTCAGACAGCCCTTTAAGTTGAATATTATGTATGTTTTCTTTTAGTATTCGAGATCTTCCAAAGTCTCTTTATCTGTTCCTTCTACACTCTGTCTGTAGCTGATTACGCCCCAGACGCTGTCATTTCTGTTTTCTGGAACTGTAAGTACAACATGGTGGAATTCTCCGTCCTTTTTAACGACAGTCATGAATGACTTTAATTTTCCGCCAGGAAGGAAGCGAACCTTAAGTTTTCTTGGGTTTTCGGGATTTCCGCGGTTCCAGCTCTTTGGAATTACAGTTCGTCCTGTTCCGATTTTACCTTTCTGGTAAAGAACAACGTATCCGTCTTTAGAATCAAGGATTTTAAGGATCGGAACGTTTCTATATGAGATTGAAGACCAGTTTTCTTCGCTGCTTTCATTGTATGCAACAGGAACTGCAAATGTTCTTGCAAGCATTGCGGCAGCAATAAAAAGTATTGCAATCAGTTTTTTCATAATTCACTCCCGCCGGATCAGATAAGACCCAGCATAATAGCCTTAATAGTATGTTTTCTGTTTTCAGCTTCGTCCCAGACACGGCTTGCCTGACTTTCAAATACATCTTCCGTTACTTCCTGACCTTTTACTGCTGGCAGACAGTGAAGGAAAATTGTAGAGTCTTTCCCGGTAGCTTTCATTAAATCGCTGTTAACCTGGAATGGTGTAAGGAGTTTTATGCGCTGTTCTTTAAGCGCTTCTTCTCCCATTGAAACCCAGACATCTGTGTAAAGGGCATCTGCACCTTTTACCACATCTATTTTATCACTGATTTGAATTTTTGCACCTGATTTTTCTGCAAAAGGCTTACAAATTTCGCAAATTTCTGAATCCGGGAACAGTTCTTTAGGGCTGTAGATTGAAAAATCGATTCCCATCTTTGCAGAAATGAGCATCATTGATCTTGCTACGTTGTTTCTGCCGTCTCCGCAGAATGCCCAGTGAAGGCCTTTTAATTTTCCAAAGCTTTCTTTAAGGGTCATTATGTCGGCAAGAGCCTGAGTTGGGTGAAATTCGTCTGTAAGTCCGTTGATTACAGGAATGCCGGAATATTTTGCAAGTTCTTCAACGTGGCTCTGCTTGAAGCCGCGGAATTCAATTGCGCTGAACATGCGTCCAAGTACGCGTGCTGTATCTTTTACAGATTCTTTTCCGCCGAGCTGAATGTCATCTGTAGACATGAATACCGGGTGACCGCCTTCTTCTCCGAATGCGGTTTCAAAGGAAGAACGTGTTCTTGTTGAGCGTTTTTCAAAAATAAGTGCGATTGTCTTGCCAAGGAAGCGCTGGTGGATTTCTCCTCTGTGAGCTTCTGCCTTTACCTGAATTGCAAGATTTAATAATGTTTCTATTTCTTCGGGAGTCCAGTCAATCCAGTTAAGGAG
>Ga0310695_10003836_pt1 | contig 28729 bp, 18 predicted proteins | sample RumenRJG_04DNA_FD_203882 | JGI IMG/M metagenome (GOLD analysis project Ga0310695, IMG submission 203882) | Bovine rumen microbial communities from Lethbridge, Alberta, Canada - RJG_04 (v2) (version 2) | ecosystem: Host-associated > Mammals > Digestive system > Stomach > Rumen | place: Canada... | reverse complement strand
ATCTTGTGGTGCCAGCCACACGAGGAGCCGTTCAGTGCCCTGCCGCTGGTTCCTGTCGACTATAGCGAGAAGCAGATGCGTGGCACTATCTACGAACACGACTATCTGGACGAGCACTTGCAGAATACAGTGGACAACCTGAACCTGCTTTATGTGGCCTTTACGCGTGCTTCTCACAATCTGTTTGTCATTGGTCGCCGTGCAGCTAAGAATACACGCGCCATACTGATTGAGACGGTATTACCCGCATTACAGCTCGACGGTGCCCAGCTCGATGGCGTTGACAATGAGGAGACTGCTATCAGTTTCCAATATGGCACACTCAGCCATAAGCCATCAAACATCCAACATCAGACATCTGAAATTGCGTGCCACACTCAGACCTTCAGGTCAGAGAATGTCTTCCTCCAGCCCGTCCGTCCTATTCAGGTCAGTATCGAGACCTTCACGTCACCTACTGAATTCCGTCAGAGCAATCGCAGTCGCGACTTCGTGGAGGGCGACGACGAAACGAATGAACTCAGCTATATCAAGATGGGCAGCGTGCTGCATGAGGTATTCAGCCGTATTCGCACCACTGCCGACATCAGTCAGGCATTGAGCCAATTGCAAAGCGAAGGCATCCTTTACGATGATGAACTCTCACGCGAAAAGATTACCAGCCTGTTGCGCAAGCGATTGGAGTCTGAACGTATAGCCAGCTGGTTCTCGCCACGTTGGCAACTGTACAACGAGTGCAGCATCCTGCGTCTGGACGATGATGGTCACCTCGTAGAGCGACGTCCTGACCGCGTCATGACCGATGGTTCTGAGACTCATGTGGTCGACTTCAAGTTTGGCAAGCCCCATCCTGAATATATCGCTCAGGTTCAGGAGTATATGCAACTGCTCAGCGAGATGGGAATGCCAAAGGTTCACGGTTGGTTGTGGTATGTTTATACAAATAGAATTGAAGAAGTTAGAAGAAGTTAGAAGGAGTTAGAAGGAGATAGAAGGAGATAGATGAAGACAGAAGGAGTTATGAAGAGCTTTTTAGAATATGTAGCGGAAGATATTATTCGGAAATACGGCACTAACCTATCCCATATTGCAATCGTATTCCCCAATAAACGTGCATCGTTGTTCCTGAACGAAGCCTTGGCCCGTCAGGCTCAACGCCCCGTCTGGAGTCCTGCCTATATCACCATCAGCGATTTGTTCCGTCGGCAGAGCAACCTGCAAGTGGCCGACCCCATTCAGTCCATCTGCATGCTCCATCAGTCGTTCTGCGCTATGACGGGTTCTATGGAAACGCTTGACAAGTTCTATGGTTGGGGACAGTTGCTGCTCAGCGACTTCGACGATATCGACAAGAACATGGCTGATGCCGATTGTGTGCTGGCTAACCTGCGCGACCTGCATGAACTCGATGATCTCTCGTATCTTACTGACGAACAGCGCGAGATGCTGCAGCGTTTCTTCAGCAATTTCACCGAAGAGCATCCGTCAGCCCTCAAAGAGCGGTTCCTACACCTTTGGAGTCGGATGTCAGACATTTATCACGATTTCCGCCATCGCCTTTCATCACAATCTTTGGCCTACGAAGGCATGCTCTATCGTCAGGTAGTAGAAAGCCTTACCGTTGACAATGCCGTCATTGCCGACTCAACAGCCTTTCCTTACGACACCTACATCTTCGTGGGCTTCAACCTGCTGCAACAGGTCGAGCAACGTATCTTCACCTTGTTACAAAAAGAAGGAAAGGCGCGTTTCTACTGGGATTTCGACCACTACTATGCCTCGTCGGAAGCAGGCCAGTACATCAGACAATACCTCAAGGTTTTTCCCAACGAACTCGATATAGAATGTGCTGATATCTACGACCATTTCCGCCAGCCTAAGAACGTCAGTTTCATATCCGCTCCCACAGAAAACATTCAGGCACGCTACGTCAGCACGTGGCTTCAGGATGAAGACCGACTGAAAGCTGGTCGACGTACAGCTATCGTCATGTGTAACGAAGCCCTGCTTCCTACCGTTATCCATAGTCTGCCACCACAGGTCGAGAAAGTGAATGTCACGACGGGCTATCCCCTCTCGCAAACGTCCATTGCCTCTTTCATACAACTGTGGTTCGACATCCAGATGCAAGGCGCCACGCCCCGCATGATGCGCACCCTTCGCCGCCATCCCTATGCCAAGTATATTGACGAACCAGTTGACACATCGGATATTCTGCATCTGACATCATACATCAAAACCATTGCCCAGAAAGGTAATACCGACCATCAGTCCGACCCGTTGTTTCAAGAGTCATTGTTCCGTGCCTATACACTCATGAACCGTCTGAATGACCTCATAGCCGAAGGCGTTCTCAACGTCACGATGAACACCCTGCAGCGCCTTGTCGGACAACTGATTCAGCAAACGTCTATACCTTTCCATGGCGAGCCTGCCGAGGGTTTGCAGGTGATGGGCGTACTTGAGACGCGTAATCTGGACTTCGACCACGTGCTGTTGCTGTCGTGCGGAGAGGGTATGTTGCCGCGTGGTGTCAACGACAGCTCATTTATTCCCCACAGCATTCGTCACGCCTATGAACTCACAACGGTCGAAAACAAAGTAGGCATCTATTCCTATTATTTCCACCGCCTGTTGCAGCGTGCCTCTGATGTCACCATTCTCTACAACAATTCTACCGAGGGTGGTCAGCGGGGCGAGATGAGCCGCTTCATGCTCCAGCTGATGGTCGAGTATAATCATCCTATTCAGCATTATTCCTTGTCCAGTGGGCAGCAGTCTGTCCGATGGCAACCGCAACCCATTGCCAAACCTCAGACGTTAGAGACGTCTTATCTTTCTCCCACCGCCATCAACACGTGGCTGCGCTGTCCGCTACGCTTCTTCTATCGCTATGTGGGTGGTCTGCAGGAACCCGAGGTTCCCAATGACGAGTTAGAGCTCGACAATCGTATGTTCGGCACCGTGTTCCATCGTGCTGCCGACCTACTCTACCACCGTTTGCCGCAGTATGTCGACAAATCCATCCTCCAGCACCTCCTGCGCAACAAGCAGGAATTGGAACGGGCTGTCGACGAGGCCTTCCATCTGGAGTTGCCACACCTGCCATCAAGCGGACTCTATATCATCCAGCGCGAAGTCATCGTCGAGTATTTGCGCAAGCTCATCGCGCTCGACCTGCGTCAGGCTCCCTTCCGCATACTTGGACTCGAAATTGACGTGTTCCGACCATTTAAGACTTCTGACATCAAACCTCTCAAAATTGGTGGTCGTATTGACCGTATGGACCTCGTAGACGAAGGCACCGCCAACGAACGTATCCGCATCATCGATTATAAGACGGGTTCAAGTCCGCTCAAGCCACTGCCTGATGTCGATGCCATCTTCCTGCCACAGAATATTCATAATCATTCAGATTATTACCTGCAGGCCCTGCTCTATGCTGATATCGTCAGAACCGACAAGCCTTCATCCATCAGTCATCTTCCGTCCGACATCGCCGTCAGTCCTGCGCTGTTCTTCATCCAGCATGCCAGTGCCGACGACTATGACCCCACGCTCTGCTTCGGGCGCGACAAGATTCTGGATATATCGGCCTACAGTCTACGTTTCAACGAGTTGCTCAGCCAGACAATTACCGAGATTCTATCGCCCGACGTGCCCTACCGCCCCACTACCGACTTACAGGTCTGCGCCTCCTGTCCCTTTGCCTCTATCTGCCGACGATAATTTTTTTGGCACGATATTTGCAGATACCTCGGCAAACGAATATAAACAAATAAAATAAGGTATATGCAAAAAGGTAACATCGGGGTTACTACTGAGAACATCTTCCCCGTCATCAAAAAGTTTCTCTATTCAGATCATGAGATTTTCCTGCGCGAGATGGTCAGCAATGCCGTCGATGCTACGCAGAAGATGAAGACGCTGGCTGCCCAGGGCGAATATAAGGAAGAGTTGGGCGACCTGACCGTTCGTGTCAGTCTGGATGCCGACAAAGGCACCATCACCATTAGCGACCACGGTATTGGCATGACCGAGGAGGAAATCGACAAGTACATCAACCAGATTGCTTTCTCTGGCGTTACCGACTTCCTCGAGAAGTACAAGGACAATGCCAACAACATCATCGGCCACTTTGGTCTGGGCTTCTACTCTTCGTTCATGGTATCGAAGAAGGTGGAGATTATCACCAAGAGCTACAAGGAGGGTTCAAAGGCAGTCAAGTGGAGCTGCGACGGCAGTCCTGCCTACGAGATTGACGATGCCGAGCGTGCTGACCACGGTTCAGACATCATCCTCTACATCGACGATGACTGCAAGGAGTTCCTCGAGAAGAGCAAACTCGAGGGATTGCTCAATAAGTACTGTAAGTTCATGGCTGTGCCCGTTGCCTTCGGTAAGAAGCAGGAGTGGTCGAGCGACGAGAAGAAGATGGTTGATACACAGGAGGACAACATCATCAACAACGTGGAGCCCCTGTGGACGAAGACCCCGTCTACGCTGAAAGACGAGGACTACAAGTCGTTCTACCGCACGCTCTACCCCATGAGCGACGAGCCCCTGTTCTGGATTCACCTGAACGTGGACTACCCCTTCAACCTCACAGGTATCCTCTACTTCCCCAAGATCAAGTCCAGCATCGAACTGCAGAAGAACAAGATTCAGCTCTACTGCAATCAGGTGTTCGTCACCGATCAGGTTGAGGGCATCGTTCCTGAGTTTCTGACCTTGCTGCATGGTGTCATCGACTCACCGGATATTCCTCTGAACGTCTCTCGTTCTTATCTGCAGAGCGACCGCGAGGTGAAGAAGATTTCCACCTATATCACCAAGAAAGTGGCCGACCGCCTGAAGGCTATCTTCACCGAGAACCGCAAGGAGTTCGAGGAGAAGTGGGACGACCTGAAGCTCTTCATCAACTACGGCATCCTCTCTGAGGAAGGTTTCTACGATCGCGCCAAGGAGTTTGCACTCTTCAAGGACACTGAGGGCAAGTACTTCACTTTCGACGAGTACAAGACACTCATCGAGGGCGCCCAGAAAGACAAGGACGATCAGCTGGTCTATCTCTATGCCACCGACAAGGACGAGCAGTACTCTTATATCAAGGCTGCTCAGGACAAGGGCTACAGCGTGCTGTTGCTTGACGGACAGCTCGACGTGCCCACCATCCAGACCTTGGAGCAGAAGTTCGAGAAGAGCCGCTTCACCCGTGTCGATGCTGACATCATCGACCGCCTCATCGTGAAGAGTGACGCACCGAAGAGCGACCTCAGCGAGGACGACTCTGCCAATTTGTCACAGGTATTCAAGTCACAGATGCCAAAGCTCGACCACACAGAGTTCATGGTACAGGTTGACGCCCTGGGTGCTGAGGCTCGTCCTGTGGTCATTACTCAGAACGAATGGATGCGTCGTATGAAAGAGATGAGCCGTTTCCAGCCAGGCATGAACTTCTACGGACAGATGCCCGACTCGTTCAACCTTGTGCTTAACAGCGACCATCCGCTGGTAAAGCGTGTACTCGACGACTGCAAGTCATCAACAGAAGAGGCACTGAAACCTATTGTGTCTGAACTGAAAGGTCAGGAAGCCCGCCTTGCCGCCATCCAGCAGCAACAGGACAAGAAGAAGTACGACGAGCTGACACAGGACGACAAGGACATGAAAGCCGAGTGCGAAAAGGCCGTACAGGAGCAAAAGGACAAGAAGAACGATGTGCTCAGCGGTTTTGCTGCCAAGAACGACATCATCCATCAGCTCATCGACCTCGCCCTGCTTCAGAACGGTATGCTGAAAGGCGAAGCATTGGATAAATTCCTGAAGCGCAGCGTCGACTTAATTAAATAACGATTCCATTTGATAAATAAAGAATCGCATGCGGTGAAATGCCACATGCGATTTTTTGTTTCCTATAATGTTTAATGATTCTACAACATATAATACTTGGTCAGGAAATAGGTTCTGTCCCAGTCGACAATGTTCACCTCGGACTCCTTTGCCGGGTGGATGTTATCCTCGTCGAGAACCATCACCTGCTTGTCTTTCAGGTCGTAGAGGGGCCAGTTGTCTGCCGGAACACCCGTCTTGGCAAACTGTACCCACAGCTTGCGCATGGCCTTGCAGAAGCTTGGGTCATACGGTCTTCCACTAACGAATTCCGGATGAGCGAAGACGATGGGAACCTCTTCGAAATGGGCACTTTTCAAGATGGGATCAGAGGATTCTACCCTGAAATAATAAGTGTAGGACTTGCCTCCGCCCATGGTCTGGCTCTCCGACATCTTGATAGCACCATCTATAAACCAGCTATGGCTGAACAGCCGACTGTCGGCATCCCAGTCTTCTACTGCTCCTTCGTTGCAGTAGCTATCAATCTTTGCCCGCTCTTCAGGAGACAGCAGCTGGGCATACTTGTGTGTCTTGCGCTCAGCGGCCCATGCTTTGAATCCTTCCACCGTCCACATAGACACGAAGCAATTCATCTCATCCTTATTACAGCCCTGCAGGAAAGTGATATCCTTGGCAATGCCACTGGCGTATGCAGCGCAGGGGTCCAAAGGCAGGATGCGTCCGTCTCTGACGGGGAATATGCGTAATGCAATAACCTGTGTTGCAGTATCCACCAATGTTCTGGCATCCAGCTTCATCAAATCGGCCACGGTCTTGCAGCCTATGGCCTCCATGAAATCATTCGTGGTGGCGATAGCCTCTTCCAGAGAATTAGTCTGTGAGGGGGCCCCACTCTGTGCTATGACTTTCTTGAAATACTGCTGGGCACCTTTGATGAGCGGCTGCATGGTCACGCTACCGGCACCAGCCGATTCACCCCAGATGGTCACGTTGTCGGAGTCACCGCCAAAGGCTGCGATATTCTCATGAACCCACTTCAGCGCCATCGTCTTGTCCAACAGTCCCAGGTTCTGGGCATCGGGATAGTCCTTGCCGTCGGGGAGGTTTGACAAATAGAAGAATCCGAGCACGCCGAGTCTGTAGCCCACGGTCACGAAGATGATGTCGGGATGTTCCTTGGCCAGATTGGCACAATCAAACAGCTCAATGTCAGTTCCACCAGCCATATACGCGCCACCATGTATCCACACCATGACCGGCTTCTTATCCATTGATCATTGACCATTTACCATTGAACTATCGTCGGCCGTCCATACGTTCAGATACAGGCAGTCTTCACCCTGATGGTCGCTGACAGACAAATCCTGAACGGACATCTTCTCACAATGATAGGCTTCATAGACGCCGTCATCTGGCGTCACATCTACTGGCGCTTTCCAGCGCAGGTTGCCTACGGGCTGTTGACCGACAAAGGGGATGCCTTTGTAGGAAATGATGCCGTCCGTCTTCTTGCCGACGAAGGTTCCGTTCACACACTTGACGGCCAGCGACTTGTCGTAATTACCGTCGGTAATCTTCTGATTTTTACTGTTCTATTCCATATTCTCTTACGCATTTTATGTCGTGAAGACTTCTTAACCGTCCACGATGGTGGCGAATGTTTTAGACTGCAAAGATAATCATTTTCGTTCTAAAAAGCAAGCAATAAAATAGAATAATCCCTGAAATAATATCCGGCATCATAAAGAAATCGCCCTTCACGGTGTGTGAAGGGCGACTCTTTGTATTTTGTTAGAAGGAATTAGCAGCAGTTGGTCAAGGCGTTGCCACAGAGCCATTCTTCTTCTATCCAGCCGGTATATTTGCCGTCGACGGTCTTTACCTTGACCCAGTCGCCCTTGATGTCCATGGGGCGGAGCATGATTTCTTCTGTAAACTGGTAGACGACGGCTGATTTCGCGTCGGGCGACTTGCGCAGGGCTAGCTTCTGACCGCCATAGTTGCGGGTATCCATGGCCAAGACGGAATAGTGAATCCAGCAGCCCGTGTCGGAACTCTTGATTTTAACATCACCGTCGCCTGTACTGTAGTTGTTGCGAACCAGCTTCCACCAGCCGTTGGTGGGCTGCTCGATGCCTATCATGGCTGATTCGCTGGTGGGAATGCGGTCTACAACCTTGCCGTTGGGCGCATTGCGAACGTTGGTGAACTTACCGTTCTTGTCAAAGGTGAAAACGCGAAGTGACTGAGCGCTGACGGTGACCAACAGGGCGGTCAGCAGCACAAAAAGCATGATTAGTTTTTTCTTCATAATAGCTATCGGTTTTAAATTGATTATGACATGCCGAGCAGGCGCTTCAGGTCGTCTTCCTTATAGAGTATCCAGCCGGTAGTGGCCAGGAAGGCTAGGAAGACGAAGATGAGACACATCTGGGCGCGCTTGGGGCCAGTCTTCTGAACTGGTACGGTGGCACTCTGAAGAGTGGTGAATGCTGGAGTATCCTGCTGCACTTTAGCCTCGGCAGCCAGCAGCTGTGCAGCCACTTGCTGGTAGGCGTTATACTGAAGCTGCATCTCATTCTCCAACTCGGTCTGACGCTGGCGAACGGACTCAAGCAAGATGTCCTGGTTGTGGTCTACGAAATCGGCATACATGCGGCGAGCCTTGTCGTAGCGGGCCTTAGCCTCCTTGCAGATTTTCTGATTGTACTCCAGGTCGACACGAGCCTTTGAGGTACGATAGTCGGTAATGAAGTTCTGCAGACGATTCTTGACGGTATCAGCCATTGTAGCGCAAATAACAGCATTCTGGTCGGTAACGTTGATGGTGATGACCATGGTCTTCTTGTCAACATTGCAAACCACTTTTTTGTTAAGCGCCTTGACAATAGCAGTCTGCTTCTTGGTCAGACGGAAGGGATTGATGGCCTCTTTCTCTTCTTCCTTCTTATCTCTGAACAGACCTACAATAGCCTTCATGGTGCCACCAATGGCTGCCGACCACCAAGTCTTTTTCTGCTCCTTGCTCAGATAGTCGTAGTAGGTCATGGTGCGATCCTTCTCGCCCTTTTTCTTATCGCCCTCGATGGTTACAGGCACCTCGAACAAAGACGTCTTGAAGTCGGTAGAGTTCATCAGGTCGGGATAGAGTGTGGGGAACAGTGCTTCAGAGCCCATACCTGCGGAAGCAGAACCTAGTTTTATACCAAAGCTACTGGCCAAAGATGCCAAACCAGACGTAGAACGCGTACTAGACAACTCAGGGCTTAATTTAACAGTACAAGTATAGTAATTAGGCAGACCTAACGCATAGATAGCAGCCACAATAAAGGCTGTAGGAAGAATCTTAAAATAAAGTTTCTTATGCTTCAACAAATCTTTGTAAATCTTGCCGAAGTCGATAGGAGAAGCCTTAACCTTCTTTGACCCGTGGTCAAAATGTGGCGTTGCATTCTTTATGTCACTATTCACCATATTTGATATCTGAGTTTCTATGAAATAATTCCTGTATTCAGTCTGCAAAGTTACTAATTATATTTTAAAAGAGAAGCATTTTACATAAAAAAATGCAAAAAGCCATCGGTGTCAGCGATTTTTATGCTTTAAGAACCAGCGATGGGTCAAGAAATGATACATGAGCAGAGCTGTTGTCGTGACGGCCAAGGAGGTGTAGATCAGCACGTCGCGCGCATCGTAGAACAAGCCGTAGCCCAAGCCGAGGCCTAAGGCCAGACCAGTTTCCCAACTAAGGAAATAGGTGCTCTGCGAGGTGCCACGCTGGCAATGGCGGCTCAGCTTGACAAAGAACAGCAGGAAGCGTGAATTGATGACGCCGACGGCGGTACCCATCAGCAGCGGTGCCACCAAGCTGGCGGGATGGGTCAACAGCACGAGCAGGGCAGCCACGAGCAGGATGAGTCCGGTAATGACCTCGCTCTTCAGCTCGGCATTGCGGAACACAAAGCGCTGGGCCAGTAACGCCAGCAGGAAACCAACCATCATCACGGCATAGAACACCAGAGATGGGGACAGCGAGAGCATCAGTCCGACAACAGTACTGATAAGCAGCAGATTGAGGAACAGCACGAAACCACTGGGCAGGAAGAACCTGTCGAGCGACACGACGGACACGCCCTCTTCCGGTGTGCGAAACGGGAACGACACGCGACTGATGAGCAGCAGGCTGACAAGTGCGAAAATGCCTGACACAAAGAGGATTGGCGTCATCTGCGAGAGGTGGCAGCCGAGTGGTGCCAGGTAGCGATGAGCAGGCAGAAGGGCAACGGCCAGTCCCACTAAAGGACCTAACGACAAAGCAAAGCGCGAAAACCAGGCTGCCCCGAAATTGGCTTCGGTGCGCTGGTGCGACTCGCAGGTGTCAATGATGAGCGTGGACGTCAGCACCATCTGGGTCAGTCCGAAAGCAGCACCCAACGCCACGCGATGTATCAACGCCCTGACGAACGTGGTCAGCGGACTGAAATAGCCCAGCGCCAACACGTTGAGCGCCAACGCCGCAATGGCCCAGATGCAGACCATATTGCGACGGTATTGCTGTACCAGCCACGAACACTGGGAGCCAAACAGATACAGTCCGAGGGCAAAGGCAGCCATAGACCATCCGGTCTGCGCGGGCGTCAACTGCTGTTCGGCCATCAACCATTGCGGGAAGGTTGGAATCAGCATGTACACCGACATCGTGACCAGCAAATCGGCTATGACCAACAGCCAGAACTCATGATGCCACAGACGGATATGTACTGGTGTGTCTTGATTGTTCATCAATACGATTCAGATTCGTTAGGGAAAGCGCCGCTCTTGACGTCGGTGACGTAGTGGCCAACGGCATCGGTGATAACCTCGTTGAGGTTGGCATAGCGACGCAGGAAACGGGGCGAGAAGCCCTGGGTCATGCCCAGCATGTCGGCCACCACCAGCACCTGACCATCACAGCCATTGCCGGCACCAATACCGATTGTAGGAACGGGAATCTCGCTGGTTACGCGGGCAGCCAACTGGGCAGGCACCTTCTCCAGCACGACGCTGAAACAGCCCGTCTCGGCCAGCAGCTTGGCATCGGAAATCAGTTTCTCGGCCTCGGCTTCCTCCTTGGCACGAACGGCATAGGTGCCGAACTTGTTGATGCTCTGAGGGGTCAGTCCCAGATGTCCCATGACGGGAATACCGGCATCGAGAATACGCTTCACGGTATCGATAATCTCGACACCGCCCTCCAGCTTCAGGGCATCGCAACCGCTCTCCTTCATGATGCGGATAGCGTTGGTGACACCCTCGGCAGCATTCACCTGATAAGAGCCGAAAGGCATGTCGCACACCACCAGGGCACGGTTCACAGCGCGAACCACGGCACTGGAGTGATAAATCATCTGGTCGACGGTAATGGGCAGCGTGGTCTGATGACCTGCCATCACATTCGAGGCTGAATCGCCTACCAATATAACGTCAACACCAGCCTTGTCGACAATACCGGCCATGGTAAAGTCGTAGCTGGTGAGCATTGAAATCTTCTCGCCCTTCTGCTTCATCTCTATGAGGCGATGGGTGGTAACCTTACGGTTGTCTGAAACTAAATATCCTGCCATAATCTTTTTATTTATTTAATGTTGTATAATCATTAATCACTTGGTCGCAAAGCGGGGCAATCTTCTCAGCGCTGTTCGTCGTGGCCAAACCGTAGACAAACATGCCAGCTGCCCTACCCGACTTCAAGCCATTGAAAGAGTCCTCGAAGACCACACTCTCACTGGGCGTGACACCCAGACGTTCGGCAGCCTTCAGATAGCAGTCGGGATCGGGCTTGGAACGCTCGAAATCCTCCGACGTCAGAATGGCATCGAACAAGCTGCGGAACTCGGGATGCGACTGATAGACAGCTTGCATCTTAGGCTGGTTGGAACTGGTCACAACAGCCGTCTTCACACCTTTTTGGCGTAACGACGTGATATAGTCGAGAAAACCTGCGATATAGTCATAATGCATCTGCTGCTCGAACTTGTTCAGGCGTTCGGTAATGACGGCCTGCTCAGGCTCCAGCGGTCCGGAAAACCACGCGTCGTAAATCTGCACCAGCGTCTGACCCTTAATCTCCTGTTCCAGTCCGGGATGCTCAGGATGGTACTCACGACACTGCTGTCCCCAAAACACGGTATACTGCGGTTCAGTATCGAATACCACACCATCCAAATCGAATAAAGCTGCCTTAAAATTCATCTCTTTTCTCATTTGCGGCTGCAAAGGTAGTGCAAATCGAGCGAAATACAAAGAAAAAAGTGTTTTTTCTTTTATTTCCGAGATGCAGCCTACCTTCTCGCGAAGCGAAAAGTACGAATAAGTGAGAGAAAAACCAAATTTATTTGGATTTTTCAAGCCTTCTCAGACATTTATGGAGCCACAATGCGGGCAGGCCCCTTTCTGTTGCAACGCAGTTCCACACTTACCACAACGCAACGGCGTGCGGGCATGTTGGACCCATCGCCTCAGGGCAAAGAAAATGTATGCAGGCAGAAGAAGATAGCCTATATAGTAGAGTGTCAGGATGCTGAACACCACATATAGCACAGCACAAACGGCACCAAGTCCGAACAGATAGAGCAACGCATCGGAAGTATGAAGACGATGGATGGTATCGTCGACAGCAGCCACACCGATGATGATGATAGCCCAAACGGAACTGACGAAGAGGCCAAGGGTGAAGGGAAGGTTGAAGGGATTGAGCGAGGGATGGAAATAGTAGTGACGCCACTGCTCGGCACCAAAAGTCTGGATAGTGGCATAGGCCGTGGCAGAGCAGGCCATGAGAATACACAGCAGCGTGGGATAGAAGGAATCGATGTCGTTGAAGTGCACGATATAGGCATTGCGCCGTAACAGCTTGCGCATGGCATAGGCACCACCTACAACCACACAAAACGCCAGGAATACCAGCAGGTGGGTGTCGGAGAAGACGTCGATGAACTGTGAGATAGGATCGTCGGGCGACACCGCGTTCAGCAGCTCGCTCTCGCGAATCCACCCCTGGGTAATCTGGTCGCGAGCTAACTTCACCCAAACAGAATCGATGGTATCCGTCGGCAGGGTCTTGATGTCGGCCACCACGATGCGCTGGCCTTTCGTGACATACATCGTGTCGAAAGCCATATCGCCCATATTATCAGCCAACGGCAGCAGTTCGGAGCGGACCAGAAAATTATAGTTCTGCGTATAATGGTGCGTCGTAGAGAAGGATATGGAGTCAATCTGCTGCTTGCTCAAATCCCAGGCATCAGGCGTCTTCTGACCGTGATTGTAGCAGGCGCACAGCATGAGCGCGGTGCTAAAGAATAAAGAATAAATAATAAATAATAAACATCGCCGAATAGACATGACCGTTCTTCTTCCCATTGTTCTTTGTTATTTATTATTTGTTCTTTGTTCTTTATTATTTATTATTTAGGCCGCAGGCCGCAAACACATTCATTTGGCAATGTTTGCAATCGAACTCCAGGCGGAAGCGCCTGCCATCGCCCAACCGCAGATAGAGCGGAGACTTGTAAGTGGGCTTTTGACCACCATGCTTGACGCAATAGCCCATGGCATATTGCAGACAATGGCGGCATTGCATCAACGGGCCATCACCACCTTTCAACTCATAAGCCGTCGTTTCTTTGGTGCCGTAGAAGTCGGCAGCCAAGTGGTTGGCAATGTTGTAGAGATAGGGGTAGTCGTAGCGCGGATGCGGATCATGGGGACGACGCGGATCACGGGGACGGTTCTCATGATCACAGTCGCCTAGCGACGACGGATCAGAAGAACCGTCCCAGTAATCCAGCGCATCCACCAGCAAGCGGCGCAGTTCGCTGAGCACGCTATTGGGAATGAAATAAGCAAAACCATCGTCGAACGTCACCTCGCTACATTCGTAAACCGTTCCACCCAGCTTTGACAACTGGCGCTGGATGTTGTCGTGCTGCGGCTTGTTGGCAATCTGGTGTTCGCAAGGCACAGAAACACGCACGCCATTTGCCGACAAACAGAAGCCATCATCGGTAGTCGAAAGATGCATCACGATAGGCAGCTTGCGCTCGGCAGTAGGACGAGCCAGCAGGCGTTCGAACTCCTGGTCGTAATTGCGATAAAGCGCCAACCCCGCATGCAGATTCTGAGGCATTTGGTAGGGGAAAAGGCGGTTGCCCTGAACGCGATTCACACGGAAGCCCTCTAACTCGTGGTCCTGATTAATGAAGCACAGTCCGTCGCCATTGGCAAACGAAGCAGTACCGGCCACGTTGAACGAATCGCGGCGCAACTCCTTGACCGTGCCGACAAACTCACCCATGGCCTTGGGTGTGTCAGGCGAGAAGATATCCGGCTGACGACCATGCAGGAAATAGGTGGTAAAACCACGATTAAACGTCTTTTTCAGATTGGGCGTAAACGAATAAGACACCCTACCCTTCGACGCCCGCCCATACGCATCGGGATGCTTGGCAATGATGGCATCGAGACGCTGACTATAGGCGGCAACGACATTCTTGACATAGCTGGCATCCTTCAAACGGCCCTCAATCTTAAACGAACAGGCACCGGCAACTATCAGTTCTTCAAGATGTTGCAGCTGGTTCATGTCCTTCAACGACAACAGGTGACGCTGGTGTTCCAGTTCACGACCATCGGCATCGAGCAAGTCGAACTTCATGCGGCAGAACTGGGCACACTCACCGCGATTGGCTGAACGCTGGAAACAATGCTGGGACACATAGCACAAACCGCTATAGCTGACACAAAGGGCGCCATGGACAAACACCTCCAGTTCGACGTCGGGCACCTGACGATGAATCTCGGCAATCTCGTCGACAGACAGTTCACGCGCCAACACGACCCTCTTGAAACCAAGACCAGCCAACCAGCGAACCTTTTCTACAGTACGATTATCTGTCTGCGTACTGGCATGGAAAGGAATTCGGAATTCGGAATTTGGAATTTGCAATAGTCCCATATCCTGGACGAGGATGGCATCGACACCAGCATCAGCCAGCTCAGCAATCAACTGACGGGTTGCTTCCAGCTCGTCGTCATAGATGATGGTATTGACCGTCACATAAACCTTGGCAGAGAACTGGTGGGCATAGATACAAAGCTGACGAATGTCGTCCACGCTATTGCCTGCTGCAGCACGCGCACCAAAACGCGGAGCACCGATATAGACTGCATCGGCACCATGGTCAATAGCAGCTATACCACACTCCAGATTCTTGGCAGGAGCCAGCAGTTCCAAATGCGTCATTTAATCTGATTAATATCGTAAGGTGTCTCCTGATAGACGTAATAGTTTATCCAGTTGCTATACAACAGGTTTGCATGCGCACGCCATGTGACCAAAGGAGGCTGCGACGGGTCGTTGAAACGGTAATAGTTGCGCGGAACATCAACATCCTTTCGGATATCCTTGTCGCGACGATATTCCTTGTCGAGGGTGTCGGGCGCATACTCCAGATGTCCGGTAATAAAGAATTCACGACCATTACGGGCCATCACAATACTGACACCACTATCAGGCGACTCAGCTATGAGCTGCAGTTCAGGATTGGCCAGAATATCTTCGCGATGCAGTTCTGTATGACGACTGTGTGGCATCTGGAACACATCATCGAATCCACGGAAAATAGGCAGTTGCGGATCAAGTGTATGCTGCGGGAAAATACCGAACATCTTCTGTGGCAATGGGTACTTGGGTATACCGTAGTGGTAGTAGAGACCAGCCTGAGCTGCCCAACATATATATAAGGTACTCGTTACGTGCGTGCGCGCCCATGCGAAGATGTCCTTCATCTCCTCCCAATAGCCTACATCCTCGAACTCCAGCTGCTCAACCGGTGCACCAGTAATAATCATGCCGTCGTACTTCTCGTTGCGCATCTCCTCGAAACTGCGGTAGAACATCATCATGTGCTCTATCGGCGTATTCTTGGGCGTATGGCTCTTCAGCTTCATGAAACTGATTTCCAACTGCAAGGGCGTATTCGACAGGAGTCGAACCAAGTCTGTCTCTGTTGTTATCTTCAGCGGCATCAAGTTGAGAATAACAATCTTCAAGGGACGGATATCCTGCATATGAGCACGGGTATAGTCCATCACAAAGATGTTCTCATGCTTCAGCAACTCAATGGCAGGTAATCTGTCTGGTAATCTTAAAGGCATCTAATTATTTACTATTTGACGATTTACTATTTGACGATTTACAATTTACCATTCATCTATTCCACATGGAAGACACAAACAGAAACATTATCGAAACCACCAGCCTCGATAGCTGCTTCGCACAAGCCATTGGCTGAAGCGCCATCGTTCATCAGTTTCTCGATATCTTCGTCATCCACCATATCGTTCAGTCCGTCAGAACACAGCATATAGGTGTCGCTTGGCAGGAAATCGGCAGTAAACTCATACAAATCGAGGTAGGAATTCTTGCAACCGGCACCAATACAGTTCGTAATGATATTGGAATGCTTCTTCTCGCCTTTGGCATTACTGAGTGAATGGTCAGTAGATAACTGCACCAACTTGCCCTCGCGCAAGCGATACAAACGACTGTCGCCACAATTGAGCCAGAAATACTTGCCACCATAATAGATGACAGCTACCAAGGTTGTACCCATTTCATGCAGCGTGGGGTCGGAATTGCCTCGACGGTTAATTGTTGTATTGATATATTGAAGCCACTCTAACATGGTCTCGTTAAAATCACCAATAGACAAGCCACGGGGAATGTCGTTAACAAAGAACTTCAAGCTGTCAAGCGTCTGCTCACTGGCTACCTCGCCAGCACGGTGACCACCCATGCCATCGGCAAGAGCGATGACAAAGCGCTCGTTATTCTCGGTCATAAATTCTGTACGATAGGCGTCACTACGCACAAACTTGTCATAAGCCAGCACCATATCTTCGTTGTTGCTTCTAATGCATCCTACGCGGCTGGCTGCTGTTAATACAATTCTACTCATAAATTTTACTAATCCTAAAACATCTTATATATTATCATTAATTCACGCTGACTTGCAAGTTAATATTTGCAAGGGTTACGATGTCACCCTGCTTAATAGACATCGGTACATCTGGAAGAAGATCACGCTGATTCAGCTTTGTACCGTTTGACGAATGCTTGTCAATGATGCACCATCCAGTATCAGGCTTGTAAATAAGCTGGGCATGAACACCGGAGATGAACATGTTGCCTTCAAACAATTGCTGATAAGGACCTTGACGACGACCAATAACAGCACCGTTCACACCAACCATGCGGATGTCGAGCGATGGGTTGTAGAGGGTCAGCGAAGGTATACCGCTCTTGGTAGCTACAGGCTGCTGGGGTACATCTGGCTCAGGCTCACGCAAAGAAGCTTGTGTCACCTGATTGAACGAGAGGTTGGCTGCATTCATGGAAGCAGACATGGAAACGGCACTGGCCTCCTTCTTTCCTAAGTTATCAGGACTAACCATCAAGCCGCCGCAATGAGTACAACGACGACCTTTACCAACACGTCCGCAGTTAGTACAATACACCAACTCTTGGCCACACTGGTCACAAAAGTGCGATCTTTCTTCTATCTCTTCTTTACAATTCGGACAGATTATCATATATTCTCATTAATATCTTCTGGCATAATCAATTGATAAGTCTCTGGCGTCACCTCCGACTGGTTCATCTGGCTAACGCGCATAGAAAGCTGCTGGATGGTTTGATCGAGCATGTTGCGCATCTCACGGGCATTGCCGAAGGATTCTGACTTGCTGACCACAATACGGCAAATCACATCCATCAGCTTGAACTCTGCCTCAGGCGACAGCTTGTAGTTGTCCTTCTGCGCCATCTTCTTGTAGATAGCCAACAACTCGTCTTCATTGTAGTCGTCGATGTGCATCTTGTGAGAGAAGCGGCTGGCCAAACCCGGATTGACAGCCAGGAAGGTTTCCATCTCATCCTTGTAGCCGGCAGCTATCACCACGAACTTGCCACGATCGTCCTCCATACGCTTCATCAGCGTATCGATAGCTTCCTTGCCATATTGGTCGTTCTCAGACGAAAGGGTGTAAGCCTCGTCGATAAACAGGATACCACCCAAAGCCTTGTCGCAAATGTTATTGACAATCTTGGGCGTCTCACCCATATATTTACCAACCAGCGTAGCACGACTGGCCTCAATCACGCGGCTAGTGGGAAGAATCTCCATAGCCTGCAGAATCTCACCCATCTTACGGGCAACCGAGGTCTTACCAGTACCAGGATTACCCGTCAGGATAAAGTTCATAGACATCTGTTGAACCTTACCGGCACCCATAGCAGCACGCTGCTTCATGAACATGCTCTGTACGGCCAAGCGGCGAATCATATTCTTCACCGAACGCATACCGATAAACTCGTCGAGTTCGTTGAGGACCTCGTCGAGCGGACGAACCTTCTCGCTCTGAGCCACCTCAAGGTCAGCACTGGTAATGCGATACATATCGTCGTCCTTAAAGTCGGGATTGCCCATCATGCTTACAAGACGCTGGCTCTGCTTCTCGACTGCCTGGTCGAATATCCTGCGTGCCTCACGGGCATTACCAAAGTTCTTGTCACGACGCAAATAGAGTTGCTCGAACTGACGATGGATGGTACCCTGAGTTTCTTCGTCCACAGTAAAATTCTTGCCCTTACAGAGGTTGAGGAATATCTGCGTGAGTTCGTCTGGCGTGTAATCGTCGAAGTGGATGGTCTGTGTGAAACGGCTCTTCAATCCTGGGTTAGAATCGATAAAGTCGTGCATGTTGTCAGTATAACCGGCAACAATACAGATGAACTTGCCACGATCGTCCTCCAAGCGCTTGAGCAAGGTATCGATGGCCTCAGCACCAAACGAGTCTTGATCATTAGACTTCAGAGTATAGGCCTCATCGATGAACAGCACGCCACCCATGGCAGAATCAATCAACTGATTGGTCTTGATGGCAGTCTGACCAGCAAAGCCTGCAACCAACTTAGAACGGTCTGCCTCGACCAACTGGCCACGTGACAGGATGCCTAAAGTACGGAAGACATCTGCCATGATACGAGCCACTGTCGTCTTACCTGTACCAGGATTACCAGAGAAGACATAGTGCTTGCCCTGGAATGTATTGGTCTCTCCACGACGAATCTGCAGATTGAGGAAGGCTGCCAAGTTCGAGATTTCCTTCTTGACAGCAGCCAAGCCAACCATACCATTGAGTTTGGCCAGACATTCTGTGTAATCGACAGCCTTTGGAGCATCGTACGGAATATCGGCTACATCAATAGTCATCAACTGCTCGTTGCTGAGTGTAGAGATGTCAAGTTTCTGCATGCGCTCTGCCTGCTTCGTGCAAATCTTCTCAAACAACTGGCGCATGGTACGGCCATTGGCAAAGTCCTTATCACGCGAGTTATACAACTCGGTTATCATCTTCAGCGTCAACTCGCGAGCCTCAGGTGTAAACTGGTATTTCTTGTCGCTGGCAAAGACTTCCATAATCTGGAACAGCTGATCGGGATTGTAGTCCTCGATATTCAGGAAATAGCTGAAACGACTGCGCACTCCAGGATTGATGCGGAACAGGTTTTCCATCTCTGTGCGATAGCCTGCTGCGATGACGATGAACTTGCCACGGTCGTCCTCCATACGCTTCATCAGCGTTTCCAAAGCCTGTGTGCCCTGCTGGTCGCGTTCGCCACCACTACTGAGGGGCACCAAAGTGTAAGCCTCGTCAACAAAGAGAATACCACCCATGGCCTTGTCACACAAACGGTCAACCACCTTAGGCGTCTCACCCTGATACGGACTAACCATCTTAGAACGGTCTACCTCTACCACATGACCACTGTCCAGATATCCGATAGCCTCCATGATTTCACCCAGCTTACGGGCGATGGTCGTCTTACCAGTACCAGGATTACCAGTCAGCACGATATGGATACCAGCCTTCTCTTGTTCGCCAAGTCCGCGTTGTGCACGCTGAACATTGTTGTGAACGGTGAATGCTATCTCGCGAACAGCCTTCTTCACCTCGTCCATACCAATATAGTGGTCGAGATCGCTCAGGATGTCCTCCAGTGTTCTTTCTTCTGGTACATAACCACGAATATCCGTTTCCTCTATCATTGTGGCTTGTGATCCACGACTGATAAACGAGGTAAAGATGTCCTCGGCAGTTTTCACAGCCAAATGGGCATAACCAAACGTATCGTCCTTGATTTTCACCTGATATTGGAAGAATCGCAACAACTTACGCTCTGCCTCAGGAGAAAAAGCGGAAAGGCCGTATTTTGACTTCAGTTCCTGCTTACAGATATCACACAATTCCGTATAGCCTGGAGTTGGCAGACGGAACATATATTTGAAGCGGTTCTGTGCAGCAGGATTGGCAGACAGGAAATCGTCAAGTCCCTTGGGCAGACCTGCAATCATCACAATAGGATTCTCATCCCATTTGTCCATTTCGACAAATAGTTTGTCAAGTGGGTTTACCTGATTGGAATAACGATCTGGGAGAAGTTTCTGGACATTATCGAAGAACAGGATACCTCCTCTGGCATTCTTGACGTTTTCATCCCATTTCTCGACGAAACGCTGATAGTCAACAGCATCAACCATCGTCAACTTAGGATTCTCAATAATCTTGTGCTGATAGAAGTAGTCGCGTATCACCTCTGCCAATACCGTCTTACCTGTACCCGTCTCACCAATAATAATGGTATTCACGCTAAGACGCACGTTCATCACGTCCCTGCGCGAATGGAGATAGGTATAAGTGTCAACAACTGTTTTCAGCTGTTGCTTCACCTCATCAAGGCCCACCATACGGTCGAGCACATTGAGGGAAACCAGCGGGTGTCCGCACCACTTACAGAACTTCGCTATCGAGCGGTTTTCTTTATGACATTGATCACAAATCATAACTTATTCTGCATCATTATCCTTTTGTGTCTGGTCGACAACTTCTGTAGGCTGGGCCTTAATCTTATTGCCGATGTCAGACTTATTAATATTCAACAAGTTTGGACTGAAGACAACCAACTCAGCCACCAACATGCCAACCATCAGACTCCATAGAATATAGTGAATCACGGACTCACCACTGATAGAGCGGACCTGATTAGCCACATCGTCAAGCAGACTGAACTTAGAGCCCTTGAAACGGAATGACCTTTGCTTGAAAGTGAAATAGAGTGGTTCCAACAGTGTAGACTTGATATCGTGATCGTCCATCACCTCGCTCACCAACTGGCTGTCGCTCTTAGTCACGCTGCGATAGTCAGTAAAGTGACATATTAAAATATATATTAAGGTGATGACGACAATCGCTGGCACAAACATGCTTGGGAAAGATTCATTCACATAGCGTAGTGCCGTTACTGGTATCCATGCAGACAGGTAACCTATCAGTCCCCAAAGACTGGATATGAGGAAGCCATAGCCACGGAAGTAGGCCCTGGAGGCCAGAATCAATGCAGTAGCTCCTCCTACAGGAACACCAATGGTCAGCATGGGATGCTGTAAGACATATGCTTTAGACGGAACGCCAAAGATAATCACCAACAGCAGCCATACACCAGCTAACGCAAAGAACACGCCACGCCATATTTGTTCCTTGCGCTTGGCATGGAAGTAGCTTTCACGTACTTCCTGATACTTATTGGCAGTCTGCTTACGGGCATCACAGAAGCGTTTGTAGAATTTATGATGAGCGTCTATCTCGCCTAACTCGTTAATCCACTCCTCCAACTTATGCTCGTAGCTATAAGTCTCTAGGAATTCATTATGAGGATCTTCATGATAGAACACTGACATCCACTGGCACAAAGAGCCGCGCTTGATGGCTGCCAGCAGCTGTGGTCTGTAAGCCAGCTTGTCTACAGTCTGAGGCGATTTCAATATAGTGCCATCTTCCAATTGATAGGAAGGAATAGCGCCAAGAATACGACAGAAACGATAGGCTGCAGTACGCAAGTCGTAAGCGCCAAGACGTTCGCGATTCTCTTCACTCTTCAGGTCAAAGCAGGCACGTGCCTGACTAATCTGGTCTATCCAGCCATGCAATTGGGCAAAATAGAAGAAACGTCCATTGGGATCGTTATAGTCTGACACCTTCTCAGCAAATGCAATATCATCAAGCGACTGCCAGCCAATAAGTTGACGGGCCATCACTTCACCTACCTTAAACGGTGTATCAGCATCGCGCAAATCATAAGCGGCCTCTCTATCCAGATTGTAAAGCACTTTATAGGCCAACGAACGTGAAGGCTTTTGTTCCTGCGTCATAATACGCAAGGCTTCGCATGCCATAGCGTCTTCACGACAATACATCCATGATAGCAAACGGCCATCAGTCAGACTGTCCCATTCGTCATCACTACAGTTCTCGTAACCAAACGAATGTGTTATCTCCTCAACGGTAGATGAAGGGAACTTTGCCAGGAAAGGAATATCCCTGTCTATCTCGTACACCAGTCGGAGCACAGCCACACGACCATCAAAGTTGGGCGCTGCATTAAAATAACTACGCAGGCGGTTGACGTCAGCCTTGGTGTGAGATTCCAAATACAGGAACAGCCTATCGTTTGGATTAACCAACGATAGTGCATATTCCTCCTGATAGCTCAAAACAGAAATAGCCAGACTGTGGATATCGTCACACTTATTACCTTTAATATCCTCATAAGGATAGGTCGGTTCCATCATATAGATAGCAGACATCAGACCTGCCATCTGGTCAGCAGGATACCTGTTAACCACGATATCCTTGACTGCAGAACTCAGTTTCACATTACCACACTGTTCCAGCCAACCAGCTATTCGTCCGTTATAAAGATAGCTGCACGACAGTCGCTCATTGTCTAGCAACAACGGAATAAGTTCATGGACATTATCAGCAACCAGATTGCGCTCAGGATCGACAACAAAGCTACGATACTTCAACAATGGCGACGTGATATCAACATTCACATCCTCACCCAGGAACCAGCGCTCTACCTCGTCATATCCCCAACGACTCTGCGGATTGACAGATGTCAGTCCCATGACAATCATCTTGACACGCTCAGGCAATTCATTGATGCGAGGCAGACGACCTTCATTCTTCTTGCGCATCATGACTCGCTCATTCTGGCTCAACGGATTCTCTCCCAGCCATAGCGTCATCAAGGTGATACCTAATGAGTAGAAGTCGACTGCAGGTGTAATTTCCACCTCACCATCAATCACATCATTGTACATTTCAGGGGCTGCATATATAGGAGTACGAGCCTGGGTAGTACGATGTAATTTCTCGTCATTTTCCATCACGCTCGATATGCCAAAGTCACCAAGCACAATCTCTTTATGCTTCGTGTCACGGAAGAAATAGTTACCTGGCTTGATATCCTTGTGAATGACATTATTCTGGTGACAGTAAGCCAAGGCTGCAGCAGCCTGCAACGCAATACGACGGAATTGGTTGAAGTCGCCGTCCAAATCGTAATCACCCAGCGTACCACCGCGAAGATACTCCATGAGTTCATAATCGCGATTCTTTCCGTCAACATAGGTCTTGCCAAAGTCTATCACCTTGACTATCATCTCCATGTTGAAGTTCTGAATGATACGCATCAGCGTCTTATTGATGGTGAAATTCGGATAGTATATCTTCAAAACCTTCTCACCTTCATTATTTGCAACAAGGAATACCTGGGCTTCACCAGAATTATCACTGATACACCTGACACAATGATATGGCCTTCCTTTCAGGACAAAGTCGGTACTGGCATCAGTCTCCATATAGACTGCAGAAGTACCAGGTCTTACCGTCGTCTCATTATTTGCTGGAGAAGCAGAAGTACGCTGAGGACTATCAACACGGATAGTCGAAGACATATCCTGTGGCGCAGCTGTCTGCTGGGGATTTGTGGCCAAATCGGGCTTACGTATGGTCTCGTCCATTCTTATTTATCGTCTTTAATTTCCGCTGAACTATTCTTGCCTAACACTACCCATTTGCCTCCAAGATGGGGTTTGGCACATCCGCATGGACTGCTGTGCATAGCATGCTTATAATTGCATACCCACGCCAGTCTCACGCCTGTTGGCTTACTGGCCATTGCATAGTTACGTGCCTTGACTGGAGATGCCGAAGGGGGAACTGCCAGTTTCTCGAGGATGGCTGAAAGCATCTTAACTTTAATAGCTTTCTGGTCTTCCAACTCATCCCTCGTCATTCTATTTGACTTTATCTTGGGAATAACAGGTATTTCAACACCTTCGTCTTTTTGTAACAAAGTGAGCACACGCTCACGTAATTTCTGACAATTCTGTTCACGGACAACGTCGCGTTCAGAAGAGTATGGCAGGGCATTCTCCAGTTTCGAGTAATCTTGAACTATCTCTAACAACTGCTGATAGTCAGGATTCTTTTGCAACTGCTTAACCATCAGTTTGGCCTCTTCTGTCAAGGCTGTACCACACTTTTTACAGAAAGCAAAATCGTTGAGCGAATGGCAGGTAGGACATACCAAACCACCTCTGGGACTACCACATTCTGGGCAATAGGCTTCAATACCTGACAAATGGGAACCACAGAAAGAGCACACATCTTTACGGATATAGTGGTGGCAAACCTCACAAAAATCTGCATCAGCATCAAGTTCAGCACCACAATGCGGGCACGTCGTCTTGCTGATAGGTTGTCCACACTGTGCACAGAACATAGCCTCAGGTTCATTGATGGCTCCACAATAGGGGCATTCCTTACCAGCTGCCTGTCGTTGTTTTTGCTGCTGCATCATCTGCGGAACAGGCTGTTCGCTCATTTGTGGACGTGATGTCCGCTGCAGCATTTCTTGCGGCCTTACAGTCCGCTGCGTTTGTTCGAAATTTGAAATATTGTCGTTCATTACGTAGACGATTAGTAATATATTGATGCAAAGATACACATTTTTTTTAATTACCAAGAAAAAACCGCCGTAAATTTATATTTACGACGGCATTTTTTATCGATTTTAACAAAAAATGTTACCAAAGAGGCAATCGTTCTGCTTTTGGAACGAATAATTTATCACCTGCTTTCACACCAAAAGCTTCATACCACATGTCAATATGAGGTAGTGCTCCATTGACACGGAAACGGCCCAATGAGTGGGGGTCACTCTTCGTGCGATTACGGATTTCAGCCTCCGTAATATTACCTGCCCACACACCAGCATAAGCAATAAAGAAGCGCTGATCGGCAGTCAACCCGTCAATAACAGGCAAGGGGTTACGCTTGGTTGCATTCTTATAAGCGTACCATGCAACCTGCAGGCCACCATGGTCAGCCAGATTCTCACCAAGCGTCAGACGACCATTGGCATTCAGGTCTGGCAACACTTTGATATTCGAGAAGAAATCTGCGAACTTATCAGTACGTGAAGTAAAGTTCTTTCCATCCTCTTCTTTCCACCAGTCGTGCATATTTCCATCCTTGTCATACTGACGTCCCTGATCATCAAAACCATGTGTCATCTCATGTCCGATTACGACACCAATTGCGCCATAGTTAAAGGCGTCATCTGCTGTTGGATCAAAGAACGGAACTTGCAGAATACCAGCAGGAAAACAAATTTCGTTCGTGGTAGGATTATAGTAAGCGTTAACGGTCTGTGGGGTCATGTGCCAGTCATCACGATCAACGGGTTTACCAGCTGTATGGTCTATATGCCAGGCAGTCCAGAAACGGCGACACTCCATCATATTATCATAGTATGATTTTTTCGCATCAATTTTCAAGTCGGAAAGATCCGTCCACTTGTCAGGATAGCCAATCTTCACATAGAAGGTGTTAAGCTTCAGCAGCGCATTAACCTTCGTAGAATCGTCCATCCATTCCTGAGCAGCAATACGCTCACCAAGGGCCACACGCAGGTTCTCAACCAACGTCTTCATGCGCTCCTTAGAGGAGGCAGGAAAGTACTTCTTAACGTAGATGCGACCCAAAGCCTCACCCATCACACCTTGTACCTGATTGGTTGAACGGCGCCACAAGGGATGGTCTTCCTTCCTGCCTGAGAACACCTTGCCATAGAAGTCGAAGTTAGCCTCGCGGACAGCATCGTTCAGGTAACCTGTACAACCATCGATGATACCCCACTCCATCACGTCACGGAACTCTGCGGGACTCATGGTCGAGAACAGCTTGTCAGCAGCCTCCATAAAAGCGGGCTGGCCAACGACCAGTTCCTGAATATATTGGCTCTTGACACCTTTGGCATTCATCTGGCGCTCCAACATCAGATGAGGATAATTCATATCAAACTCCTTAAGAGTCATCTTGTTATAGTTGGCCTGCGGATCACGAAGTTCAGTATTCGACTTCGATGCTTTAGCCAAAGCCACCTCCACCTTCATGATGTTCTTCATCTTCTTTTCAGCCACACTCTTCTTGAAGCCATAAAGCTGGAACATGCGGACAATATGGCGCTTGTAAGCCTCACGGATCTTAGTGGTAGCCTCGTCAGTTTCCAGATAATAGTCCTTCTGACCCAACGTCAGGCCACCCTGCGAAATGTTAAGGATATTGTTGGTGGCATTCTTCTCGTCTGCGCCAATGTACACACCAAACAACTGCGATTCGCCGTAAGGCATCATCTCCAGCTGGATGGCAAACAACTGGTCCTTGGTCTTAGCTGCCTCCATTTTCTTGATGAGAGGCATGACTGGCGTCAAACCATCCTGTTCACGACGAGCAGAATCCATTGCCAGTTTGTAGAGGTCGCTCAGTTTCTGTTCGATGGTACCAGCAGCATAGGTATTCTCCTGCAGTTCCTTTAAGATACCATTAATGCGCTTGTTGTTGTCTTCGGCCAAACGGTCAAAGCTGCCATAGCGCGAATAGGCAGCTGGCAGCGGATTAGCTTTCATCCATCCGCCACAGGCATACTCATAAAAGTCGTCACCAGGGCGCACATTCTTGTCGAGGTCATTCATATTGATGCCCGATTGCAACTGTGCCGATGCGGTGACTACTGTTGTTGCTAATGCCATAATAGTCAATAATTTCTTCATATTTTTATTGTTTGTTTAAATTGATAATTGTTCCAATTCTTCTGACAGTCGTTCCCAACGTTCCACCTCTTCGTCAAGGGCTTTCTTCGTTGTGATATATTCAGTCACAAATTCCATGTTCGATGCATCCTCAGGTTTCATCAGCAATTCATCAAGCTCCTTAAGCCTGCGTTCCATATCGCTGATTTTCCGTTCCGACTGCTCGACAGCCTTCTCAGCCTTGCGCAACTGCTTCTGCTGTTCCTTATGCTCGGCATAGCTGGCGTTCTTGGTGATCGAAGGTTTAGCCGCTGTTAGTCCGACGCCTGCGGACTTGTTGTCCGACGCCTGCGGACTCTCAGTCCGAACCGTACGGACTGTCATGCCCAGTTCGTTCAGCTCTGAAATCTTCTTCGACTCAAGGAAGTCGTAGATGCCTCCCAGATGTTCACGAACCTTGCCACCACCGAACTCATAGACTTTGGTGACCAATCCATCCAAGAATTCACGGTCATGTGATACGATAATGGCTGTACCGTCGAAAGCCTTGATGGCCTCTTTCAGCACATCCTTCGACGCCATATCCAGATGGTTGGTAGGCTCGTCGAGAATCAGCATATTAACGGGTTCCAGCAACAAACGAATCATAGCCAATCGACTGCGTTCACCACCGCTCAACACCTTTACTTTCTTATCCGACTCTTCGCCACCAAACATAAAGGCACCCAGTATATCGTTGATTCTCAGACGGACTTCGCCCTTAGCGACATTGTCTATCGTCTGAAATACGGTTAGGTTTTCATCCAACAGCTGTGCTTGGTTCTGTGCAAAATAACCTATCTGCACATTATGTCCCACCTTCAGATGACCCTCAAAGGGGATTTCGTTCATGATACATTTTACCAACGTCGACTTACCCTCGCCATTCTTACCTACAAAGGCTACTTTCTCGCCTCGTTTGATGGTCAGGTTCACATGGTCGAAAACCACATGTGCATATTCCTTCTTGACTTCTTCGCAGATAACAGGATAGTCGCCACTGCGCAAACATGGTGGAAACTTCAAGTGCATAGCCGAGTTGTCGACCTCGTCCACTTCGATTGGTACTATCTTCTCCAACTGCTTCACCTTCTGCTGCACCTGCACGGCCTTCGTAGCTTTATAACGGAAACGCTCAATGAAGTCCTTCATCTCTGCCACTTCCTTCTGCTGATTCTCATAGGCCCGCAACTGCTGTTCGCGACGCTCTTTGCGCAGCACAACATATTCGTCGTACTTCACCTTGTAGTCAATAATCTGTCCGCACGATATTTCCAGCGTCCTGTTCGATACATTATTAATGAAGGCACGGTCGTGACTAACCAGCACGACTGCTTTGGCCGATTGTGCCAGGAACTGTTCCAGCCACTGGATAGATTCGATGTCCAAGTGGTTGGTGGGCTCGTCAAGCAACAGCACGTCAGGCTTCTGCAACAGGATCTTGGCCAATTCTATACGCATGCGCCAACCACCAGAGAACTCCTTGGTCGGACGTTCCAAATCCTCTCTCGTAAATCCCAAGCCAGCCAATGTCCGTTCCAGTTCTGCCTCACGACTCTCGGCACCCATCATCAGATAGCGTTCATGTTCCGTTGTGTAGCGTTCCACCAGCGCCATATAGTCTTCACTCTCGTAGTCAGTCCGTTCGTTCATCTGACGTTCCAACTGCTCCACGTGCGCTTTCAAGTCAGTAATGTTCGCAAAAGCCTTCTGCGCCTCTTGTCTGACTGTCGTGTCGTCCTGCAGGTTCATGACCTGGGGCAGATAGCCAATGGTTGTATCCTGAGGAA
>Ga0310695_10003835_pt1 | contig 28730 bp, 22 predicted proteins | sample RumenRJG_04DNA_FD_203882 | JGI IMG/M metagenome (GOLD analysis project Ga0310695, IMG submission 203882) | Bovine rumen microbial communities from Lethbridge, Alberta, Canada - RJG_04 (v2) (version 2) | ecosystem: Host-associated > Mammals > Digestive system > Stomach > Rumen | place: Canada... | reverse complement strand
GTGCCGGTCTTGCCGAAGGCCGTGTAGGTCTGTGTGCCGTCGAACTCGCTGGCTGTCCCCCATACACTGCTGCCGTCCTCAGAATTATAAGTCACTCTGGTGACCCCGCGCATCAGTCTGCGCACATAGGATGCTGTCTGCTCATCCAGAAGCGTTCCCGCTGCTGTTGCGGTATATTTCTTCAGCTCCCGGCCTTCCGCAGTGCAGACATTATCGACCAGGTAGGGGCGCATCAGGACGCCCTTGTTGGCCACAGCCATTGTGATCATGTTCATGTGCAGGGGAGAGACCTCCGTCCTGCCCTGTCCGATGGCAACCTGCATCAGATTGTGGGTGCTGATGTCTCCGTCCTCTAAAAGCTGTGAATGACTCACGCTGTAAGGAAGATCATAGGGCAGATCCTGGTCGAACATCAGCCTCTTGAGCGTCTGCCGGAAGCGGTAGAGGTCAATATCCTCTGTGACGATCTTGGCGAAAGCACTGTTGCAGGAATGGGCAAATGCCTGCTCCAGGTTCTGCTGATAGTGGTGCTCATAATCAAAGCAGTGAATGCTTTCGTCTCCGTTCTCATAAATACCGTCTTCACAGTTGAAGGAAAAGGTGTTGAAATTAGACGGATCCTCCTGCAGAAACTCGATGGAGTCCACGATCTTGAATGTAGATCCGGGGGGATAAAGTCCCTGGGTCGCACGGTTGACGAGCTGTGCGCTGCCGCTTTCATCTGTCCTGAGGAACTCCCAGATCGATGCTATTTCATTGGGATCATAGTCCGGTTTGGAGACCATGGCGAGAATCTTTCCCGTAGAAGGTTCCGTCACGATCACGGCACCTCTGTCATCGCCGAGTTCGGAGTAGACGATATCCTGCATCTGGACATTGAGTGTTGTATTTACATTGTTGCCGGGATATTTCCGGTCGTCTCTGTCACAGGAAAGCTTGCTCTCAAACGGTATATCCGAATTGAGCAGTTCAAATTTCATGTATTCTTCTATACCGCTTCCGCCCAGAATGGAATATCCGACCACATGGCAGAATTCCTCTCCGTAGGGATAGACACGCGTATTGTCCTCTTCCGAATAGGCCAGAGTCTCACCTCCGGAGGACAGGATCTTTCCCCTGAGGTTGTGCTCCTCGAGAAGCGCATCCCTGCCGTTGTAATCACTATCGAAGAGCCATCGCCAGTTGATAAATGCGTAGCTGACGAAATAGGCGGTCATGACGGCGAAGAGCAGGACAAATACGACCGCCGTAAAGACGATCTGGCGGCGCGCTTTTTTCCTGCTGCTCTCTACGATAATTCCGTTTCCGCTGTCCGCGTCGAAGCGGCGGCTGCCGGAATCCGGTATCCGGATCCCGCCTTCTTCCGGTACCTTCTGTCTCTTTTTCCACATAATTAGATCTCCCGAATGACGGTTTCCCGCGCCGGTTTAACCGGCATGAATCAAAGACTGCGGGACCGCCCTGGTCGCTGTATCTGTTTTATGAATCAAAAATCCCGTCTTCGGAGATTCCGTTGACCGGAAAGTTCTCCGGAACGTCGTCATACAGGCTGAAATCATCCTCGTGATCAGAGAGCCCGTCCATATAGCTGCCCTGATGATCAGAGGATCCGCCGGAAATGTCCGCGTATTCTTTCAGATCACCGCCGGTACTGCCATTGTATCCGCCGCTATTGCCCTTATATCCGCCGGGCACGTCCGCATAGCCGGCCGGGTCCCCCTGGAGATAACCGCTGTATCCCTGGGGAAGATCCGCATAGGCATTGGCGGAATGCTCCTGATCATAGCGCTGCTTGAAGCGCGCCGTCCTCTCATCATGAAGAATGAAGATCATCTCGATCATTCCGAACATGGTCAGGGTGGACAGGACCGAACTTCCGCCGTAACTGACGAGCGGGAGTGTGACACCGGTCAGCGGGATAAACTTGGTCTCGCCGCCGACCGTCAAAAAGGTCTGGAAAATATAGCAGACCGCAGCCCCGTAGGTAAAGAGCTGGAAAAAGCGGTTGGAGTAGGATCCGGAGAGGATCAGGATCCGGATAAAGCAGTTGATGCACAGAAGGAGCAGACACACTGCAAAAACAAGTCCCATCTCCTCCGTGATCGCCGAGAAAATAAAATCCGTTTCCACGTTGGGGATACTGGTCGGAGTGCCCTGTGTAAGGCCGGCGCCCCAGAGGCCGCCGTAGCTGATGGCGAACAGGGACTGGGTAATCTGGTATCCCATCCCATCGATGACAGAAAAGGGATCCCGCCAGATCCCAACGCGGACTTTCACATGAGAGAACAGGAAATAACAGATGACTGAACCGACCGCACCCAGTCCGAAACCTCCGAAAATGACAGACCATTTTCCGGTGGCAATAAAAAGAACCATCAGATATACGATAAAGAAAATCAGGGCGCTGCCCAGATCTGTGGACCGTACGAGGATACCAACATGGATGAGCGACAGGATCGTGGCCAGCACAGCCTTCTCTTTTGTTACGTCCCCGCTCAATATACCTGCCAGCATCAATATGAACAGAATTTTGACGAATTCCGAAGGCTGGAAGGTAAAGCCCAGGATCGTAGACGTGATCTGGGCGCCGTTTGTCTCCCTGCTTAAGAGGAGCACTGCTGCCAGAGGAGCGATACCGAGCACAGCAAACAGGATCCACATATGCCGCAATGAATCAAAAAACCTGCGGAAAAAGGGGATCACCAGCATGATCAGAAGACCTGCCGAAGCCATGACAAACTGCTTGATCGGCTCTCCGGACATGTACTCAATGTCTTCCATATTCCCGTAAAAGGCAATTCTTGAAATCGTGACAAAACCTATTGAGAGCAGCATACAGATGTTGTTAAAGAGCATCATGTTGGCCATCTCGTGTACGATCCTGTACAAGACCATGAAAGAGAGCATGAACAGGATCTCCATGGCACACAAAATGAGCAGCATCCTCGATGCCGATCCTTCCGCCAGCCAGGCGATGGTCATATTCGCGTTGATCAGGAAACCCGCCAGCAATATGCGCTGGATGATCTCTACAGTCCTGCGCATACGTCCGGGCCGTGTCATCAGGCCCAGATAGGACAGAAGCGTAAAGAGCGCCAATATGCCTGTATTCACATATTTGGAAAGCGAAACTGCATATGCATTCATAAGATAAGATTCCGATTTTTCGTGCTATTGTGGTTTTGGACCGGACACAATCCGGTGCCGGCTTAGAGGGCACCGGTTTTATAATGGCCGTTTGTAAACTGTTCGAAGGGAGCTGCCGGCGCTTTCTTTTGGGCTGTGCCGCGCTTATCTCCCTCATTTCTGCCTGACCTGCTGTTTTTCCCCGTATTGGGCAGGGCGCTGAAAAACTGCAGGATCCTGCGGGTCTCCCGGGCATCCTCTGTCGTAAACATGCACAGATGGACAGGAGCTTCACCGCAGAGGCCTCTCCCGGCAAACTGATGGAGCGAGAGGGGCACTGCATTGTAGATCGTGTTGGAGCAGATCCCGCAGCGGCAGCGCACGGGAAGCTGCATGCCCCGCCTGTCCTCCAGATACCAGAATCCGTCCTTTTTGCTGCACAGATTTTCTGTCTTACGGACACAGCCGGCACTTTCCATCATGGGGATCCTGCCGTAAACAGGCAGAATGATCTTTGCCATGACCTCATCCATCCCGTCCGTTCCCGCTCCTGTGAGAATTGTCTGCGCAGCGCGGACAGCCTCGAGCGTGCCGGACTGGTTGAGTTCAAGCGGGCAGACGATCCTGCCGCAGTCCTTTGCCAGGGCGGCCATAGACCTGCCGTTCCAGCTATAGAGAGACGCGTCAGCGATGATCTCTCCCCGGTAATCCATCTGCAGGGCCAGGGAAAGCTCCTCCAGAGTCCTCACCAGGATTCCCGAATAGCCTTTTTCCGGCGCGGTCAGAATGTCCTGTCTGATCCTGTCTCTGTTATTGACGCGAAAAACCGGAGGAAGGACACATATATATCGTATTTTTCCGGAAACGATCTGCTTCTTTTGTCCCGCCTGCTCCGGTTTTTTCCATTTTACATCAGGTTTATTGCTCTTTTGTGTCTTTTGGATGGATTTTCCATCTTCCGATGTACGGGAAAACATACTGTCCGCCGCAGGAGGATCAAACTCTCCGTCCACCAGAATGCAGGAGCATGCCGATGCGGCAGCCGCTTCCATCTGTTCCCGGGTCGAGACAAGGGCCCACAGCTCCCGGCGGAAGGGGCTGTCCTTCCGCTCTTCCGCTCCGGATCCGGAAGCTGCAGCATAGCCGGATGCTTTTTGATGCCTCTGCCGGTCCTCGGACTGCAGGATCTTGTCCTGCAGCAGGGAAAGGACCTCCCGGCGCAGCGCATTGACAGCGCTTACAGGAAGGAAAATATTGTCGTCCATCTCTATTTCAAGAGAAGAAAAAGTAAAAAGACTGTCCCCGGTCCGGCAGAGTCTGCTTCGGAGTCCTTCTTCTGTCATGGGACTTGCGGACGCGGGCTGCACGACGGCGCCTGTGACATCTGCGCAGATATCCCCGGAGAGCAATGCGGTCATGCGTGCCGGTTCGCCTGTGCGGAAGACGGCTTTTCCCGTGACGGCACAGGAGGGGAGTCTGCCCAGATACTTTTTGCGGATCTCCTCCTCAAGGGCAGCATCGGTACCGGCATAACCCGGTTTTCCTATGGTCACAAGATTCCGGCCGTTTTTCGCGTGATAATAGCCCGTCCCCAGTTCTGTCCGGATATAGAGGCTTTTCAGCCTGTCAAGGTCTGCCTCTTCCACTGTCCAGGGAGTCGGTCTCCCTGCCTCTGCCCAGGCATAATAACGGTCAATATATTTTCTGTAGATCGCCGTGACGCCCGCGGCATAGACAGGCTTTTTCATCCTGCCCTCGATCTTGAAGGAATCAATTCCGGCATCGATCAGTTCGGGAAGGATCTGGAGTACACACATATCCTTCATGGAAAGGGGATAGACCTCTTTTTTGCGGGCATCTGGACCGGCCGGCTTTCTGTTTTCATCCAGGATCCGGTAGGGAAGTCTGCAGGTTCCTGCGCAGCGCCCCCTGTTGCCGCTCCTTCCTCCCAGAAAACTGGACATCAGGCATCTGCCGGAATAGGAGTAGCACATTGCTCCATGGATAAAAGCCTCGATCTCGATCGGCCGGTCATATGCGGCCGCATCTTCCGCCCGGAGTATCTCCATTTCTCTCAGAGACAGTTCCCTTGCGGGAACGACACGGCTCACGCCCAGGCGGCGCAGATAGCGGACAGCCTCCGATGAAGTCACCGAAATCTGCGTGCTGGCATGCAGGGGCAGGTCGGGACATGCATCGTGAAGAGCCGAAAGAACACCGATATCCTGAACGATCACACCGTCCAGGCCCGCCTCATACAGCTTTTTTACAAACCGGACAAGATCCGCGAGCTCATCCTCGCGGGTAAGGACATTGGCGGTCAGATAGATCTTTCTCTTGAGGACATGCGCCTGTGCCAGGGACTCTATGATCTCTTCCGCGGAAAAATTATCCGCGTAAGCCCTGGCGCCGAAGCGTTGGCCGCCCAGATAGACCGCATCCGCGCCTGCGCTGAAGGCACCGATCAGCGCCTCTTTGCTTCCTGCGGGCGCAAGAAGCTCAACTCTATGCGGATATAAATTCTCTGTCATTTATATTATACTCCTTCCGACTACGCCGGTAAGCAGGCATTCGCGACCTTACACGGTCACAGCCCGGTCAGGTTGTGACCGAGGAACGGGATGCCGCTTCCAGTTTCATCTGGGTCGCGACAAGTTCGTGCTTGAGGTCGGACAGATCCTGGCTGCGCTCCTCCAGGAGCTTCTGCAGCTGCCGGATCTCACTGCGGGCCTTGAAATAATCATCCGCCAGATTCAGCTGCAGCAGGACATTCCGCATGTCAAAAGGGACATTCCGATAGTCCTCATCGCTGCGGAGCTGTGCAATCTTTCCATTCAGATAGGAGGCGACCTCCTGGAGATACTCTTCGCTCTCGTTTCCGCTCAGGGTATATGTTTTTCCGCCGATGGTTACTTTGGTAGCATTCTTGGAAGCCATATTCTCATCTCCTGTCTTTTATAATCCGGTGCTGCAATGTCACAAAAATCACTGTTTACAGTCCCTTGGGGACCGGGACAGCAGGTCCTCAGAACTTCGGATCTGCCGGGATCACATAGCCCATATGTTCATATGCCCGCGCGGTCGCAACGCGCCCGCGGGGTGTACGGTTGATAAATCCATTCTGGAGAAGGTAGGGTTCGATGAGATCCTCCAGTGTGCCCGCATCTTCCCCGATGGAGGCTGCAAGGGTATCAATGCCTGCCGGGCCTCCCCCGAAAACCTCGATCAGCGTCAGCAGATAGCGGCGGTCCGCACGGTCCAGTCCCATCTTGTCCACTTCCATGAGATCCAGTGCAATATTTGCCACCTCTCCGGTGATCAGGCCGTCATAGCGGACCTGGGCAAAATCTCGGACTCTCTTGAGGATCCTGTTTGCCAGACGGGGCGTTCCGCGGCTTCTGCGCGCCAGTTCATAGGCGCCCTCCCGCTCGATGGCAACATTCAGTTTCGAAGCGGAATTCTCGATGATGGTGCACAGCTCGTCCGGCGTGTAGAATTCCAGCCGGTGGATCTCTCCGAAACGGTCACGCAGGGGCGCTGATAAGAGACCCGCCCTCGTGGTCGCTCCGACCAGCGTAAACTTCGGGAGGTTGAGCCGGACCGAACGGGCATCGGAGCCTTTTCCGATCAGGATATCAATGGCAAAATCCTCCATGGCAGGATACAGGACCTCTTCCACCTGCTTGTTGAGACGATGGATCTCATCGACAAACAGGATGTCTCCCTCTCCCAGTCCGTTGAGAACGGAAGCCATCTCACCGGGCTTTTCGATGGCAGGTCCCGATGTCACGCGCATCTTCACCCCCATTTCATTGGCGATGATGCCCGAGATCGTAGTTTTGCCAAGTCCGGGAGGCCCGTAAAACAATATGTGGTCGAGAGATTCTCCGCGCTGCTTTGCCGCCTGGATCGAGATCTGAAGATTCTCCTTGATCCTCTCCTGACCGATATATTCCTTTAAACTCCTGGGCCGCAGGGAGTTTTCCACCCTGGCGTCCTCAGAGGTAAATCTGGTTTCAATCGTTCTTTTTTCCATGCATGCCTCTCATGCCAGTGCGCTCCTGCGCAAGGGCAGCATCAACGTCTGTGTTTTACAGGTAGCGCAGTGCCTCCTGCAGAATGGCGCCGGTATCATCCTTTTGTGAGCACTTTTTGACCGCGCGGGCCGCTTCCGCGCGCATATATCCAAGTGCCATCAATGCTTCGATCGCGTCCGAAACCGGGGTGGACTCCTCTGCCGGTCCGGCATCCTGCCCGATCCCGGCAGAAACAGCCATACCACCGGAAGCAAAACCGGATTCGCCCTGGACAGCATAGGCGGACGAAATCCTGTCCCGCAGATCCAGGATCAAACGCTCTGCTGTCTTTTTTCCGACTCCGGGGGCGCGGGAAATCATCCGGGCATCTCCCGAGACAATGGCAAAGCGCAGGTCATCCGCGGACATGGCGGAAAGGAGGCTAAGCCCTCCCTTTGGACCAATGCCGCTCACAGTGATCAGCTGCCTGAACAGAGCCAGATCATCCCGGGATCGGAAGCCGTAGAGGGCAATCTGATCCTCTCTCAGATAGGTGTAAGTATAGAGCTTAACGGCATTCCCTGTGCCGACGGCAGAAAGCGCGCCGGATACCTCCGCCGAAATCTTTACTTCATATCCGACACCGCCGACATCGATAATGACCGTGTCCGCGTCCAGATATTCAATAGTTCCCGATAAAAATGCAATCATAATCCCTGAAAATAAGTTCTATAGCAGAAAAGGCGGCAGTCCGCCTTATAAACACTGACAGAATAGTTTACCTGAAAAAACGCTTTCATGCAACTATTATCGGGAGACAGGTGGAGACAGGGGACCATCCCCTGTCTCCACCTGTCTCCGCCAAGGCGAAAAAACGCCCCCTTACCGGATTCCGGTAAAGGGGCGGATAATCCTACAGTTCAGTCCCACCTGAAACGCGAGGCGTTTTTCGCGCGTTTTTTTCGCGAAAAACCCGAGTTGAACGGCGAAAATCGCGCGCGAAGCGCATTGGAATGCGATTTTCGCGACGTTACAGTACACGCCCTCGATAGGGCGTGTACTGTAACGCGGATATTTCCTGAAACGAGGCTCTGTTCAATCATCAGTTGTTGATGAGCTTGTCCTCTTCCTTGTTCCAGCTGTACATCTTGCGGATCTCGTGGCCGATCACCTCAGCGGGGTTCTCTGCAGCGAGCTTGCGCATAGCCCTGAAGTGGACCTGCTGGCCTGCATTGTCGGACATCTCAAGCAGGAATTCCTTGGCGAAGGAGCCGTCCTGGATGTCTGCAAGGATCTTCTTCATAGCCTTTCTGGTCTCGTCTGTAACAATCTTGGGGCCGGTGATGTAATCGCCGTACTCAGCGGTGTTGGAGATGGAGTAACGCATTCCTGCGAAACCGGACTGATAGATCAGGTCGACGATGAGCTTCATCTCATGGACGCACTCGAAGTATGCGTTTCTGGGATCGTAGCCTGCCTCAACCAGAGTCTGGAAGCCTGCCTGCATCAGAGCGCAGACGCCGCCGCAGAGGACAGCCTGCTCACCGAAGAGGTCGGTCTCGGTCTCGGTGCGGAAAGTAGTCTCAAGGACACCTGCGCGTGCAGCGCCGATGCCTGCTGCATATGCCAGAGCCATATCAAGTGCATGGCCGGTCGCGTCCTGCTGAACAGCTACGAGGGCGGGAGTTCCCTTGCCTGCCTGATACTCGCTGCGGACGGTATGTCCGGGAGCCTTGGGGGCGATCATGGTAACATCGACATCCGCGGGAGGATTGATCAGACCGAAGTGAATGTTGAAGCCATGTGCGAACATGAGCATGTTGCCTGCCTCGAGGTTGGGCTCGATGTCCTTTTTGTACATAGCTGCCTGCTTCTCGTCATTGATCAGGATCATGATGATGTCTGCCATTTTTGCAGCTTCTGCAGTATTGTAAACGGTCAGGCCCTGTGCCTCAGCCTTGGCTTTGGACTTGGAACCCTCGTACAGACCGATGATGACGTTGCATCCGGACTCCTTGAGGTTCAGCGCATGAGCGTGGCCCTGGCTGCCGTAACCGACGATTGCGATGGTCTTGCCTTCCAGCAGAGAAAGATTACAATCTTCCTGATAGAAAATCCTGGCATCTGACATTTCTTGTTCCTCCATTTGTTTATATAAAATTGTGTAACAATGTTACTGACTGTAAAAGACGATCAAGCGGCCATGCGGATGGACGTGCCCGCACGGACAGACACATGGACATTTGATCGGCCCACATGTCTGAGACAAAAAGCCACGCGAGCCCCTTAGGGCGAGGGGGGCGATTGTCGAAGACATGGGGGTGCGGATTGCGGGAGTGCGACCAGAGGAGCACGGAGCAATCCGCAAACTTTTACTCCCCCGGTGACGGCTGTTCATACGTTATGGCAGTTCACAGAAAAGACGATCAAGCGGCCATGTGGATGGACGTGCCCGCACGGACAGACACATGGACATTTGATCGGCCCACATACTTTTTATTCCCTGTCGGGGCCGTCCGAGATACCTGCGCCCAGGCGCATGTCATTGATATAAATGATATTCTTGGTGCCGCGTCCCAGACCTGCAACGCCGGTCCTGGCCAGCTCGAGAATCTCGTAGCCGCTGATCAGGCGGATAAAGGCATCAACCTTGCCGGAGTTGCCGGTGATCTCGATCATCAGGCTCTCGTTGGAGACATCGATGATATTTCCGCGGAAAATATTGGCCAGAGCAATGACATTCTCTCTCTGGGAAGCATCCGCGCGGACCTTGATCATGGCCAGTTCGCGGTAAACACTCTCCTCAGGTTTCAGTTCATGGATATCGCGGACATCGACCAGCTTGCTCACCTGCTTCTCGATCTGCTCCATAATATCATCATCACCCGAAGTCATGATCGTGATCCTGGTGATATTGGGATCGGCGGTCACGCCTGCGGTGATACTCTCGATATTGTAACCGCGTCTCGAAAACAGTCCGGCGATTCGGCTCAGAACACCGGAGTTATTGTCGACCAGAATCTGAAATACTTTGATCTCTTTTTTATTTTCAGATGTGCTCATTGTTCCTGTTGATTCCTTCCAACTATTCATAACAAGGTATGCCGGATCAAAAATCATGGCATACACGCCATTATAGTGCTGTGTCGTGTTAAAGTCAATGTGTACAATTATACATTTTCTATCGAAAAACCCTCAAACAGGCCTCGAATAACCTTCAAATAACATTCAAATATGCCGCTTGGCAGGTCACTGTCACTCTCTCACAGGGCGTGACCGGTAAGATCATCCCGGCTCATTGCATTTGGTCATGGCAAGGACACCTGTGCGGGTGATCTCGACGATGCTGACCGATTTGAGGGTGTCCATGAAGACGGCAACACGCTCGGGGGTATCACACATCTCGATCATCATCTGGCTGCGCGACATATCCACGATGCGGGCTCCCAGGATCTGGCAGTTGTCCATGATATCCCTGCGGTTTCCTCGGTTGTATTTGATCTTGACAAGCAGGAGCTCGCGGTTGATACTCTCCGACTCGTCAAATGTCTTGACCTTGATGACATCCAGTTTTTTATTGAGCTGTTTTTCAATCTGCTCGAGGGTCCGCTCGTCGCCGGAGCTGACGATGACCATGCTGGACACTTTCCTGTCGTCTGTCTCACCGACTGTGATCGAGTCGATGTTGAAGCAGCGCCGCCAGAAAAGGCCCGCAGTCTTACAGAGGACACCGGCCCGGTTCTCGACCAGAATGGAATATATTCTCTTCATAACAGTAAACCTCCAACTGCACCTTCCTGCATGACCGCCTAGCAGAGCTCGTCGCGGTCAACATCCACCTCGAGGATCATGGATTTGTCCTCGGCAAGGAAAGCCGCCAGTGTCGAATCTGTCTTCAAGCTGTTATCCAGCTTCAGGTACCCGATTCCGTAGGCCTGCGCGATCAGGGACAGATCCGGTTTTGTGCCAAGATCGATAACGGAGTATCTGTCTTTGTAATTGTAGTGCTGATACTGGCGTACCAGGCCCAGCACGGTATTTTTGATAATGACGAGTTTGACGGGGATGTCATACTGTGTGATGGTCGCCAGTTCCTGCATGGTCATCTGGAAACCGCCGTCGCCGCAGACTGCCACGACCTGCCTGTGGGGAGCCGCCACCTTGGCGCCCATGGCCGCAGGAAGGGCGTAGCCCATGGTTCCCATACCGCCGCTGGTCATAAAGCGGCCGCCGCGGGCGATGTAGTTGGAACAGGACCACATCTGGTTCTGTCCGACATCGGCGACATAGACCGCGTCTTCCTTCATGGCATAGGACAGCTGACGGATAAATTGCACGGGATTGATGCCTGTGAGGTCTTTCTGGTGGGCCAGAATATCCTCCTCGCGCTGGAACATGCGGCGGCGCTTTGCATCGCGCGCATCGGTCTTGTAGCCGTCAAGCTGGTCGATCCAGTCTGTATAATCGGCCTTAAAATCAATCTTGTTGAATTCTTCAAACACGTGCCTGATATCGCCCACCAGAGGGATGGTGGGACCGGCATTTTTGCCGATCTCCGCGGGATCCACGTCGATGTGCACCAGGATCTTGTTCTCCATGATGAGATCGGGCTGGCTGATGGAGCGGTCCGCGACACGGGCGCCGACCATGATGACCATGTCCGCATTATTCATGGCACGGTTGCCGTAGGGCTTTCCGTTATTGCCCACCATACCGTAAAAGAGCGGGTGCTCCGTGGGAATGGCGGAAAGACCCATCATGGTGCTGACTGCGGGGATCTGATTCTTTTCCAGAAAACGGATGACCTCATCCGCGGCATTGCTCAGGTGTACGCCGCCGCCCACGCAGATAATGGGGCGTTTGGCGCGCTCGAGCTGAGTGATCACCTTTTTGATCTGCACAGCATGACCGGCCACTGTGGGCTTATAGGTCCGCAGGTTCACGCTCTCAGGATAGGAGAAATGGCGCACGGTCTGCTGCTGGACATCGATCGGCAGGTCGATCAGGACCGGGCCTCTGCGGCCGGTATTGGCGATATAGAAGGCCTCCTTGACGATCCTCGGAATGTCCGCGGCATTGCGCACGATATAGCTGTATTTGACAAAAGATTCGCAGGCTCCGGAAATATCCGCCTCCTGGAATACATCACTGCCCATCATTTGGCTGTCCACCTGACCGGTGATACATACAAGGGGAATACTGTCCGCAAACGCGGTCGCGATTCCAGTGATCAGATTTGTCGCTCCGGGGCCGCTGGTGACGACCGCCACGCCGACTTTGCCTGAAATACGGGCATAGCCGCTGGCCGCATGCGCGGCACACTGCTCCTGACGGATCAGAACTGTGTGGATATCTGTCTGCAGAATACTGTCATAAAAAGGACAGATCGCCACTCCGGGATAGCCGAATACATACTCGACGCCCTCCGCAGCCAGACTTTTTACCATAGCATCCGCACCGTTCATATGCCCTCCTTTCCGGCAGCTTTCTCTACGCTGCCTTATTTATGTTAAAAACATGTGGAGACCAGCTGTGCAGATCAGGGCACAGCCGGTCTGCCGCTCATTTATTCCACGCGCAGGCGCTTGTAGCTCTTCTTGCCCCGCTGCATCAGGATCCCCTTCTCCAGAGTCTCTTTGCTGAAGACAGTGTCGATGTCGGTCACCTTTTTGCCGTCGACGCTGACGCCGCCCTGCTTGACATCGCGGCGGGCATCGGAACGGGACTTCTCAAGTCCGCTCTTGACCAGGGCTGTGAGAATGCCGAGTCCGTTCTCCTCCAGGTCATCCTGAGTCAGGAGGACTTCCGGAACATTGGACATATCTCCTGCGCCGCCCGCTGCAAAGAGGGCCTTTGCGCCTTTCTCGGCCTTGACGGCCTCATCTTCGCCGTGTACCAGAGTGGTCAGCTCGTGAGCAAGGATCTCCTTGGCTGTGTTGAGTTGAGCGCCCTCCCATTTGTCCATCTCGTCGATCTGCTCGAGAGGCAGGAAGGTCATCATGCGCAGGCACTTGAGAACATCCGCGTCACCGATATTTCTCCAATACTGGTAGAAATCGTAGGGAGAAGTCTTGTCGGGATCAAGCCAGACAGCGCCCTTGGCGGTCTTGCCCATCTTTTTGCCCTCGGAGTTGAGAAGCAGGGTGATGGTCATGGCATGGGCGTCTTTGCCGAGTTTCTTGCGGATCAGCTCCGTGCCGGCCAGCATGTTGCTCCACTGGTCGTCGCCGCCGAACTGCATGTTGCAGCCGTATTTCTCATACAGGCAGAGGAAGTCATAGGCCTGCATGATCATGTAGTTGAATTCCAGGAAGGAGAGGCCCTTCTCCATTCTCTGCTCGTAGCATCTTGCGCGGAGCATGGTGTTGACGGAGAAATGCACACCGATATCGCGGATGAACTCGATATAGTTTAGGTCGCGCAGCCAGTCCGCATTGTTGACCATCCTGGCCTTGTCCGGACCGAATTCGATGAAGCGGCTCATCTGCTTTTTGAAACACTCGCAGTTGTGGTCGATCGTCTCTACAGTCATCATGGAACGAAGATCCTGTCTGCCGGAAGGGTCTCCGATCATGCCGGTGCCGCCGCCGACGAGGGCGATCGGCTTATTGCCCGCCTCCTGCAGACGCTTCATGAGAAGCAGCGCCATGAAGTGACCGACATGAAGAGAGTCCGCAGTGGGGTCGAAGCCGATATAGAAAGTCGCCTTGCCGTTGTTGACCAGATCACGGATCTGCGCCTCGTCAGTCAGCTGGGCCAGAAGCCCCCTTGCCTGCAGTTCCTCATAGATTTTCATGTTTTTTTCCATCGGTGAATTATTACTCCTTTTATTTCTGCAATTTTTATTTCTGCATTTTATTTGCTTATTTATTTTTTATTTAAATCGATCTGTTCCGTGTTGCGCTTGAAGATATAGGTCTTGCGCTCGGTCCCGGACAGAAGGCGGCCGATATTGGCGCGGTGCCTGTACCAGGCCATGGCTGTCAGAAATCCCTGGATCACGATGATCTCCAGGAGCATGGCTCCCGATACACCGAATACTCCCATTCTGCCCTCGATGATCAGTTGGATAAAGAGACCCAGATATAAGAGCAGCGATCCCAGAGAGACAAATTTGGTAGTCAGATAGGGAACAAAAAACAGGAGGATTCCCACGGGAATAAAGCTCCAGTGAAAGCCGAATACGTATCCCGCCATGACGGCGACACCCTTGCCGCCCTTGAAATTCATGTAGAAGGGATAGTCATGTCCCAGGACAACGCCGGCAAAGGTCCAGGTCTTGAGCAGATAGATCGCTTCGGGGTGGGATTTCCCAAACAGAAAGCCCACAAGCAGAAGGGCCAGAAGGCTCTTGATCATATCGCCCAGAAAGACGATGAGGCCGGCTTTTGTTCCCAGTATACGCATTGCATTCGTTGTTCCTGCATTTCCGCTTCCATATTCGCGGATGTCGATTCCTTTGCTCCTGCCGAGGATATATGCTGTCTGAAAAATACCGAATACGTAACCAATCACCAGGCAGACGAAACGCAGCACTAACAGCTGATTCATATAATACCTCCAGAACTATAATCAATCGCTTTATTTCTTTTCCGTGCGTTCCCGTATTACAAATCGGAGAGGGGTCCCGCGGAATCCGAAAGCATCGCGGATCCGGTTTTCGATATAGCGCTGATACGAGAAATGCATCAGTTTTTTGTCATTGACAAAAAGGACAAATGTGGGCGGGCAGACACCTGCCTGGGTCCCGTAGAAGATCCGCAGTGATTTTCCCTTGTCAGAGGGCGGCTGCTGCATGATGCAGGCCTCCGCGATGATCTCGTTGAGTACGCCGGTCTGGATCCGCAGGTTCTGATTGTCGTGCACCATATCGATCATCTCATAGAGCTTGATCAGGCGCTGTCCCGTCTCGGCGGATATGAAGATCAGCTCCGCGTAATTCAGGAAGGAAAGGACCTGCCTCACCTTGTTGGTGAACTCCTTGACGGTGTGATTATCCTTTTCGATCAGATCCCACTTGTTGACGGCAATAATGACCGCCTTGCCGCGCTCATGGGCTATGCCCGCGATCTTGGCATCCTGCTCCGTGACGCCCTCGGAGGCATCAATGACCAGTACAGTGATATCCGCCCGCTCGACAGCGCCGACGCTGCGCGCGATCATGTAGTGCTCGAGGTTCTCCTTGATCTTGTTCCTGCGCCGGATGCCGGCCGTATCAATGAAAACATACTCTTTGCCGTGGTAGGCGATGCGGGTATCGATGGCATCCCTGGTCGTTCCCGCGATATCGGAGACGATCACCCGGTTCTGTCCGATCAGACGATTGATGATCGAGGACTTGCCGACATTGGGCTTGCCGACAATGGCGATGCGGACCGCGTCGTCGTCCTCCTCCGAAGCGGATTCATCGGGAAAATACTTGATCATCTCATCGAGCATATCGCCGATCCCGGTGCGGTTGGCTCCCGAAATTGGCCATGGATCACCGATCCCGAGATTGTAGAATTCATAGATGTCCGCCATCATTTTGGACGGATTGTCCACCTTGTTGACCACCAGGACAACGGGCTTTGCCGAGCGTCTGAGCATATCGGCCACCTTGTTGTCCGCGTCCACCATGCCGGTGGAGCGGTCGACCATAAACAGGATCACGTCCGCCATGTCGATGGCCAGCTGCGCCTGCTCACGCATCTGAGACAGGATGACATCCTTGGAATCCGGCTCAATGCCGCCCGTGTCGATCAGGGTAAAATCTTTATCCAGCCAGCTGCAGTCCGCGTAGATCCTGTCACGCGTGACCCCCGGCGTATCTTCAACGATCGAAATGCGCTTGCCGGCCAGGACATTAAAGAGTGTGGATTTACCCACATTCGGTCTGCCGACGACCGCAACGATCGCCTTTCTTTTTCTTTTTGCCATATATCTATTCCTTTCCGAAAAAGACGTTCTTTTCATTGTATCCGAGAAAGTCCTGCGTGACAAGTACCAAACTCATACAGCCCCCGTGCGGGCATCTGTCCGTAACGGGGGCTGTGATCATCTGCAATGATTGGTTTGCTGCTCCGGCCGGTTCAGCTCTCAGGGGCTGCGCCGGCTCTCTCGAGGGATTTTCTCTCTCTGGCGTTATAGGCAGTCAGGATCTCCCGGATCTTCTCGGTCTGTACCTTGATTCCGGAAATAGAGGCGTCATGGTTGAAATGATTGATAATCGTCGCCATATATTTGCTCATATCCGCCATTGCAAAATAGGGTCTGTCGAGAAGTTCCTGGGGCAGATAGGTAAGGTTGGTGGTGACCAGCTTGTCAAACCATCCCTCTTCATATGCTTTATCAAAGGCCTCAAGGCCGTCTGTAAACAGACCAAAGGTCGTGCAGATAAAGACACGTCCCGCGTGCATGTACTCCTTGAGCTGGCGGGAGGTGTCCAGCATGCTGCCGCCGGAGGAGATCATATCGTCGATGATGATCGCATCCTTGCCGTCAAGTTTTGTTCCCAGAAACTCATGGGCTACGATGGGGTTCTTGCCTCCCACGATCCTGGAATAATCGCGGCGCTTGTAGAACATACCCGTATCAGCGCCTATGACGTTGGCGAAATAGACGGTCCTGTCGAGTGCCCCCTCGTCCGGGCTGATGACCACGACATGGTTTTTATCGACAAGAAGGTCGTCCACAGTGTCCAGCAGGGCATTCAGAAACTGGTAGGGGGATACAAAATTGTCAAAGTTATCCAGCGGGGAAACGCTGGCGATCCTGGGGTCATGCGCATCAAAGGTGATGAAATTGTTGACACCCATATCAAAGAGCTCTTTGAGCATCAGTGCCGCGTCGAGAGATTCCCGGGAGCTGCGGTGATGCTGACGTCCCTCATAGAGGAAAGGCATGATGACTGTGATCCTGCGGGCTTTGCCCTGGATCGCCGCGATCACCCTCTTGAGATCCTGGAAATGGTCATCCGGAGACATATGGTTGATGAAACCGTTCATCTTGTAGGTGACGGTCCAGTTCATGACATCGACCAGAATGAAAACATCCTTGCCGCGGGCGGATTCCTGAAGGACCGCTCTGCCTTCTCCGGTCTGAAAACGCTCCAGATCCACCTCCATCAGATAGTTTTCCTGATAGTAGTCATCATGATAAGGAACTGTTTCCGTCTCACCGTCGGCAGGTTTACGGAATGACGAGATATAAGCGCTTACTTTCTCTCCCATTTCTCTTGCTGAAGGAAGCGCAATGATTGCGAGCGGAGCAACGGGCAAATATTTGTCTAACTGCTTATTAAGTGAACTTTCTGAAGCCATGAGCTCTCCTTCTCCGGCAGGTATCGACACGCACTGCTGGTTTACTTATTACGATGAATACAAAAAAACAGAAATAACCAAAGTTAAGGTAATCATAACGTTTACAAACATAAAGCGCAAGCAGAAAATCGTTACTATACCCGTCCCCTGTGACTCACCCTAGACTCAGCAACGTCCAATTGTCCCCGGAGACTTGAGGCCTCAGTCCTGAGCCTGTCTCAGCCCTCAGTCAGCGGATAAAAGGAAAGGCATCCCGGATCCAGCGTATGCCTGCCCCTGTCACTGAGATCACATCAAAGCGCATGGGGTCCTGTGACCCCCGCCCTGTACTATGCAGGTAATAAAGCGCGGTGCGGCAGATATTGTGCTGTTTAGCGGGGGTGACTGCCTCTTCAGGCTCCCCGCAGCGTCCGCTTGTGCGGTATTTGACTTCTATAAAAAGCAGCACACCCTCTTCCCGGGCAATGATATCGATCTCGCCGTCCCGGCCGCGGAAGTTGCGTTTCAGTATCTCCACACCCTTCTTCTGAAGAAAGCGGACCGCCTCTTCTTCGCCCATCCGTCCTGTCTCGCGTCCGGTCGGATGTTCTGAAAAATGTGCAGTCTGCGGGCGGCCTGCAAGGATCTTTCCCAGAAAGCTTCTGCGGTGGATCGGGCAGGGACCGTACTCCAGGATCGCCTGGCAATGGGATTTTGTGCCGTAGCCCTTGTGCCCCGCAAAGCCGTAGACAGGATATTTTTCGTCCATTTCCTTCATATAAGCATCCCTGGTGACTTTGGCAAGGATGCTGGCGGCAGCTATGGAGATGCACCTGGCGTCGCCTTTGATGACAGGCACCTGCAATATATCCATTCCGGGGATCGTCACTGCGTCGTTGACCAGGACATCCGGGCAGATGCAGAGCTGTCCGACAGCTGTCCGCATGGCTTCGTAGGTCGCCTGAAGGATATTGATCTCATCGATCCTCTCGGGCGGCACCATGACGACGGCCCAGGCCAGAGCCTTTTCCCTGATCTGCTGATAAAGCACTTCGCGGCGTTTTTCCGTGACCTTCTTGGAATCGTTCAGATAAGGAAGAAGAAGATCCTCCGGAAGAATGACTGCTGCAGCTGCGACCGGTCCCGCAAGCGGTCCCCGTCCTGCCTCGTCGATCCCGCAGATGAAACCGTGTCCGCCGGCGCGGCGCACCGCTTCGAGTTCAAAATCGCGCATCTGCTGCACTCTCGCAAGTTCCGCTTCCATACGCGCCTGTCTCTTTTGCTGCGCTGTCTCTTTCTGTGTCATATCCCTCTCCTGCGGCTGCTGCCGCTTTTCCCGCGGCCTGCGCCATTGTCTTTCCGTGCCGGTCTCCGGCTGCTGTCACCGTTTTTCCCGGCCGGTCCCCGCCTGCTGTCTCCGCTCTTTCCTGCAGGTCTGCGTCCGCTGTCTCCGCTTTTTCCTGCAGGTCTGCGCCCGCCGGCACTGCTTTTTCCTGCAGCAGAGCGGGAAGACCCGGCGGATCTGGCCGCCTTTTTGCGGGCCTCCTCATCTTCCTTTTCTTTCTCCTGTTTCCGGGCTGCGGCAGAAGCCAGTCTCTCCTCTTCCATCTGCTCCGCATCCTGCAGCCTGTCCAGGGAAATCCTGCCGATCCGGCCGTTTTTGCAGTCATCGATCAGCATGGCCGCCGCCCGGTCCGCGTCGGGTTCTCCCCCCTTCATCAGAAGGCTCCTCGCGCGGGCGATCCTGAGCAGAAGGGCATATCCGGGCGGAAGCATGGCATCCTGATCCTCTGGATCTGCGGCAGTCCCGGCATCCTCCTCAGAAGCTTCGGAAGCCAGATATCTGCCCTGCAGGGCGCCGGGATATTCTGCCTGCAGATAGTTGATCAGCCAGACCGCAAGTTCCTGCTTATCCAGGATCTCGTCCCGGATCGCACCGACCAGGGCCAGCCGCATGCCGATCACCTGGTTGTCAAATTTGGGCCAGAGAATTCCGGGCGTGTCCAGAAGCTCGACATCTCCGCCAAGACGGATCCACTGTTTGCCGCGCGTTACACCGGGCTTGTTGCCCGTCTTTGTGCTGGCCCTGCCCGCAAAAGAATTGATGAAGGTGGATTTTCCTACGTTCGGAATACCCGCCACCATGGCGCGCAGAGGTCTTCCCACTATGCCGCGCGCGCGGTCTTTTGCGATCTTTTCACGGCCCGCCTCCTGTACATAGCGGCGGACCACTTCCCCGGCCCTGCGCTCCCGGGCGTCGACTGCGACTGCCAGAATACCCTTTTTGCGGAAATATTCCGTAAACTCTTCCGTCTTTGCGGGATCCGCCAGATCCGCCTTGCACAAGAGGACAACCCGCCCTTTTCCAGTGCAGAGGGCATCGATGTCCGGATTGCGGCTGCTCAGCGGAATCCTGGCATCCACAAGCTCGATCACCAGATCGACAAGACGGATATTCTCTTCCATCATCCGCCTGGCCTTTGTCATATGTCCCGGATACCACTGTACATCCATGTAAATACTCTCCTGATAAACCTGCTGCAGGCTGAATACAAAACGCTGCACCCGGGTTTTGCGCCAAAAAGCTCGCAAAACACCTGTCATGAATTTCAGCCGTGTCTGTACTATAACTGCAAAACCATAAACAACATTGTGAAAATGAATATAGAAAGAGTGCCGCACCGAAACGGCACGGCACTCTGATAGGTGACCATTGCTCGAAAATAGTCGAAAAGAAATGCAAGGCATCTCTGTTCTTTATAAAACAGAAAATACTGCTGATTATTTCTTTCTGTCGTCGATTCTGGCTTTGACTTTCGCCTTCTTGCCGCTCAGGCCGCGAAGATAGAACAGTTTCGCTCTTCTGACTTTACCTCTGCGGACAACATCAACTGCCTCTACGTTAGGGGAGTGGATGGGCCATGTCTTCTCGACGCCGATGCCGTTGGAGATTTTCCTGACGGTGAAAGTGGTCCTTGCGCCGCCGCCCTGGATCTTGATGACTGTGCCTTCGAAGATCTGTACTCTCTCTCTGGTACCTTCCTTGATGCGGTTGTGAACGCGAACGGTGTCGCCTGTTGCGAACTGAGGCACCTCAGCCTTCAGCTGCTCTTTTTCCAGCTCTTTGATGATTTCGAAATTCATTATGATCTCCTTTCCACGCCGGACGTTCTTGCCTGCTCCGCTCCGGAAGCCTTCAGACCCAAAGGGCCGCTTCCATCATCGCTCTGTAAATAACGCGGATGCAATCGATCATCATCCGAACCTGTCGGCAGAGGACCGTCTTAAGTGAACAGAATGCGCGGCTTTTGCCGCAAAATAAAAAGCAACGTTAATAAACTACCATATCCCGCCGGATTGCGCAATACTTTTCAGTGCTTTTTTTTGTGTCTGTATACTTTATGGATGCCATTCCCGTCCGGCAGTACACCTTTCTGGGCCAGCGTGATAAATTCTGAACCGTCCGGACTGGTAATTGCGATTCCAACAGAAAATCCGTTCAGAAGATCCTGGGAATAGGGAACCGATCCGGTGACTGTGATCTCTTTATCCGGCAGAAGATCCGACAGCCTGAGGTCCAGGGTCTGCTCGCAAATACACTTCTTTTTGTTAAAGATATACATTCTGACCGGCCAGTCGCGGTACATGGGTGCCGCTCCGATATTATTGAAGGTAAAGTGGATCTGCAGTGTATCGTCAAGAAAATCCACCGTTGTCTGCAGGCGGCTCAGGTAGAGACAGTATCCGACATTTCTCAGGATCATCTCACTGCCGTTGGACTGCTGCTGCTCAGCATCGGGGCAGACAGGTCCGATATAGGACAAATGGCTGCTGCGGATCTGATCGAGGGTATCGGACAGATTGTCCATCAGAAGCGTATTCATGGGGATGGTATCCGTCATTCCGCCGCCGACAGGTGCTTTTTCCCAGACAGCCCCGGTGCGGGAGAGGTTTTCTGCCGTTGCCGCAGCGTCGCCGATCACATCTTTCCAGTTTCCGGCTGCCCTTGTGCCTTCTGCGTCATCCGCATCCGAAAGTGCTGCGGAAATACTGCCGCTCTGTAAAAGCAGGATATCTTCATCGCCGGAAAAAGCTTCTTCATACTGTTGTCTGTATTGCTCGAGCACCTGCCCGGAAGGTATGAGGTCAGTCGCGGATTCAGCCGTCGCAGACCAGTCTCCGTTCTGCCCTACAGACCCGATTTCCACGTAGGATACAAAGCTGTCCTCCGCACACCATGCCGCCAGGGCGTCCAGAGCTTCCTGATGTGCTTTCAGGAAGGTCTCATCCCCGTAATCAGGCGCATACCCCTTTCCGGAGGCGTCCTTATAATCGACTCCCCTGCTTATGCTGCACAGCCAGTCCGGAACATCCCTGTGGGAATGCTTTGAGGGAAGATCGCACACAAAACGCAGGACCGCGTGCCTCCCGGCCTGCCGGTGTTCCTCGATGTGGTATTTCTCTTTGACACCTTCCCTGTCGAAAACGCCTTCCTGTGGTTCCCACTCCGAGAAGGGAAGCATGATAAATACAAGATCTGCCCCTTCGCAGTCCTCTTCAAGCTCCGCCCGCGGCGCATAGCCGGTCAGCGGATTTGCAGGGACATTTTCCGAGGCATCGTACAGAACGATGTCGTACAGGCGGTAACGGCCCGGCACAATATAGAATAACAATCCCATGATCAGGATCACCTGCACGGCGATCAGGATATAGGGAAGTCTTTTTCTGATAAAAGGTTTCATACAAAAAACGCCTCATCGTTTTCTCGGCCGCACTGCTCTCTTTCTCCCGTCCTTATTGTGCTGGGAAGTCTTTGCGGTGCCCTTTGCAACCCTGTTGCCAATCCGTGTAAACATTCTCTCCATCTGCGTGAAGCTGCCGCCGGCCGCTGAGACCGCAGCCTGTCTTCCCAGAAGCAGATAAGGGAGACGCATTGTGGACCACTCAAGACGCAGCAGGACAATCACAAAGTAGACGATCGCGCCCGCCATAAATCCAGCTCCGAAATAGGCGGTATCGCCGTGTGCAGCCTGCCAGATGGTAAAAAGGTTTGCCGTTACGGCAAAAGCACCTGTCGCAGTGACTGAACCGATATAGTCCTCAAAATACAGGAGGATCAGCATCATGGCATTGGCAATGGCATAGAGACCATAGCCGACACAGAGGGTACGGAAAATCCCCTTGCCCAGATCCATCATGCCCAGGGGCAGGAAGTCCATGATAAAGCCGCCGAAAACAACAAACAAAAGGGTACTGATGATCTGGCGGTAACCGCAGTAGACCAGCTCCCGGCTGAGGACCTCGACCATCCTGTCCTCGGCCGCCTCGATATCCTTAATGGAACCTCCGTCATTGTAGAGACTGTAGTACTGGCGGTATTCCGGATAAAAGCGCACTTCCACCGAGGTCACGAAACTGATGGTCGTGATCAGAATGGAAAAAAACGCTGTCAGCGACGGGATATCATAGCTGGGCGCCGCATAGAAAAGACCCATGATCTTTCTGTGGAGAGGTCCGAAATACATGATCACAATGTGACCGTAAAGACCCAGATTCACGAATATACTGGTCAGTGCCAGGGCACGGCACTTGTCAAACCACTGCAGATAAGTAAAAGGGCTCCCCTCTCCGCGGGGAAAATACCCCAGCATCAATATGTAATACCATATGCTCATGATCCCGTAGGCCAGGATCACGCAGAACATCAGGCTGAGCACCGTGCCGTGCCTGAAAAAGGCCAGCAGAAGAGCCAGAAGAAATCCCGTCAGCATGGATGCGGCGAAGCCCAGGGCGATCGAGCGGTAATCCTTGAGCGCCGACAGATAATTCATCTGTGTCCAGACGACGATCATGGTCAGGGCGAACCACATGCTCACGATCATATAGACAAGCGGAACTCCGGAAAAAAGCAGCACGATGCCATACACGATAAAGCAGGCCGGCAGCATGACTGCCAGAGCACCGTAAAAAGAGGGCATGATCCTCTCCCGTTTTCCCTCATAGAGCATATCCGATATATATCTGGTGAGGATCATGTTCATAAAGCTGGACACAAACAGTGAGACCAGCAGACTGTATGTCAGCATACAGTTCATGATTTCTCTCTCCCCCTGCGGCATTCCCGCAATCTGAGAGACAAAGGAAATCCCCAGCAGAAGGCACACACCCATGACCATGGGACCGATCGCCACCGCGCCTGCATAAGCATATGCGCGGCAGAGATTCAGCATGCCTTTTTTCTGAAAAAGCCTGTTCAGGCTAAAGCCTATCCCAGCCATTACTTCTATCAACCTCCAAGCCTTATAGCGATCCGTTCCATCTCCGGAACACTTCGTCATAGGTGTCCAGATAATTGCGGATCATATCTTCGTGGCGGAAGTACTTCTCCGCGCGCTGTTTTCCTGTGCGTCCCATCTGCAGGCGGCGGGCACTGTTGCGGCACAGATCCTCCATTGCCCGTGCGAGCGCGTGCGGCTGCATGGGAGGGACACAGTAGCCGGCCTGTCCCAGCCGGTCTTCCCCTTCGCCGTAGATCAGCTCCTTGCAGCATCCCACATCTGTCGTGACGCAGGGGCGTCCCGCCGCGAAAGACTCCAGTACCGAGAGAGGCTGTCCCTCGGAAATACTGGAAAGTACAGTAAAATCAAAGTCCCCCATATAATCCAGCACATTGATCGTGCCCATGAACACGGCATTTTTGATCCGCAGCTGCCGCATCAGTTCCCTGCATTCGAGAGCATATTCGGGATCATCCTCCGGTCCTGCGATAAAGAGTTTTACATCCTGAATATTGCGCTCTACTTCCGCAAAGGCATAGAGCATGGTCTTGACATCCTTGATGGGAGCAAGACGCAGGATGGCTCCGATCTGGACTTTTCCGCCGGGCTTTCTCTCCGGGATCCCTGCGAAACGGTCGTAGTGGATACCGTTGGCGACCGTCCTGCATTTGGAGGGATCCGCACCGATCTCGACCTGGGTCCTGCCGGCCCTGGCAAAGAGACTGGTCACCATGGTCGCGCCGTCATAGGCGGCGGAGGACAGCATATAGAAAAAGCTGATCCACATATCCTTGAAGTCCGGAAGCACCCAGTTTGCCCGAATGATCTCCTCCTCGCGCTCACGGGTATAGATCCCGTGCTCGGTAAGGAGAAACGGTACCTTGTATTTGTATCTTCCCAGCCTGGCCAGAATGCCCGCATAACCGGTCGCAATTGTGTGATATACGTCCGCCTCCGGTACCTCTGAACACATCACGTGCAGAAGGGGCATCAGCATGGAACGCACCGTGTGGAAAAAATCCGAAAAAGCCGTGTAGGGATATTTTTCCCTGCAGATATCGGCCAGGATATCCACAAAATACTCACTCGCCATAAATTCGGCCGGAGAGATCCCCCTGTCCTGGAAAATATGAAAGAGTACTTCCCAGTCGGGTCTGCCGCACTCGACCAGAGCTCGCAGAGCCTTGAGCTCCTCCTGGTCAAAACGCAGGGGACGTCCGGATCTGCGGCCGCGCAGGGTATCTGTCAGAGAGACCTCCCTGACTTCCACCACATTGTCCGGAAGCTTGTAGCGGAACTTCCCGTTCTGCGAGGGATCCGCATTGAGTGCCCACACCACAAACTCATGCTGCGGCATCGCCTGTATATACTGGTGCATCCAGGAGGAAACGCCTCCTGTCACATAAGGGTAGCATCCCTCCAGAATCACGCAAATTCGCATATTGTCAAACTCCATGCCGGAACAGCCGCGGTCTGTCTTCAAGCACCGCTCCGTCCGGCCATGCCCATATTAATTACAGAAAAACAATTTGTTACTGCCCCGGTCATCTGTTGATATTGATCGTCAGTTTCGGCTGGGCTGCTTTTACCAGATAGAGCCCGTCTGTCACCTCGGTGAGAGAGCCGCCGGTCACGTGGCCCGGTTTTCCCTTGTTAATGCGCAGGTAGAACCACGCCTCGTCACAGAAGCCACCCAGGGAGATGTCGATCCTGTTCCCGGTCTCCTCGCGGCGGACCTGCAGGGCATCGTAGCGCTGCACGGCACCGGTCAGCTCACTTCCGGTCAGATTGCGGATCTGGGGCAGGGCTTTATTGAGCCATTCCACATAGTCTGTAAGACGCCGGAAAAGCTCCTCCCAGCCCAGGGCTGCGCCGCGGTCTGTATCCAGAGTGTCATCCGGGTGCTGGAAATGCGTGTTGACACAGTGAAAATACAGCTCACTCAAGGCCGCTGTGCGCATATAGTCATCCAGCACATAGCCGGAAATGATTCTCGGTGTCTGGACCATGCCGTCTTCCGTGACCGTGAAATCCTGATCATAGGAGACATCATTGTCATCGGGGAGATAGAGGCTGGCAATGGCACGGATCTCAGGAAAGTCCCGCGCCAGCAGCGTGCGTCCCTCCTGGGAAATAATATTTGACGGCGGGACGTACACATGGAACTCTTCGTCCGGGAAGAGTTCGTGGCAGAAGCCGGACAATTCCGTCAGAGCATCGCGCATGGCATCGACGCTGACCCACTGCCTATAGGAATCGTACTGTCCGATATAGTCGAAGTTTTCGGGAACCAGGGGCATGTGATTGTAGCCGTGGAAACCCAGTTCTCCGCCCTCACGCAGCAGCATATTGCCGAAATACTGGAAACGCTGGACATCCTTGTTGCGCGGGAACTCGCCCTCGACCTGGGCCGAATAATCCTCGATCACAAGACCTGTATAGCGGATATTATATTTTTTGGAGAGATTATAGACATCTTTCCACCAGTGGTGGGTATAGAAGTCCTTGATGTCCATCCCGTAATCGTGCTGGATGAACTGGCTGTCTCCCTCCGGAACAGGGGACGGAAAATCATCGATGTAAAAGGTGGAGCCGTTGATGACCGGCCAGATGCAGTCATTCTCCAGAAGCGTATAGGCCGCGCAGTGAAATCCCCTGTATGCTTTTTCCAGAAAGCTCAGGTTGTCAAAAACGATCGTGCCGCTGCCCAGTGCCCTCCTCCAGATCAGGGGAGTATCGGAAGAACCGGCACTTTCCAGAAAGACCTCACAGTCATCGTCCAGGGTGACATCCAGGGACGAGCGATAGGGATCTGAAATGGACAGGTCTCTGCTGCATCCGGGCATGAGATCGCTGGTAAAATGCAGCCCTTCGACATAGGCAAGAGAATTGCCCATGGAAGTGATCCCGAAATGAGGCGCGACCGACATAAAAGTCTCTTCATTATAAGGAGGATAAAGAACGAGCAGGGAGTGTCCCTCCATGACCCAGTCCAGCAGTGAAGTCAGCCTGCTGCCCAGGGTGCTCAGATCTGTCACAGACAGGACCGCAATTTTCTTTCCGTCCAGGTCGGACTCGGCAAAATCCGATACCTTTTTTTCTTTATAGGGAATCCTCATCTGCGAAAGGATCGCGCTCATCTCCCGCCTTCCTTCCTTGCCTGTGGAATCTTTATCCCAGATCAGGATGGTCCCGGCGTTCTCCGGCACGACAGTTCCGGTCAGCTCGCCCTCTTCAAGGATGCGCACTGTGCTGTTCTTTCCTCCGTAAAGGACACTTCGGCCCACAGACAGGACAACAGCAAACATAAGCGCATAGATTACGAGAATCTCCAGCAGGTGCAGGAACCGCGGTTTTCTTTTTCTTTTCATATGTGAACTCGTATTTCAAAAAATATGTGACTATTCTGAACCTCCGCTTCATGGAAGCGGGGGTCTTTCCCATCGGAATAAACAGTAAGATCAGGCGCTCCAGAAGGCAATCTGCTCTCTGGCGTCAGGCGACAGATATATGCCGCTCTTCTGCACAGTGCTGATCACTTTCTTCACGCCCCTGTCGTCCTGCGCCGCAGCTTTGGCGCGCAGGATCAGCATGTATCCGTCTTCACCGGCAGGTTCCATCTCCAGGAGCTTTTGTCCGGCGGCTTCCGCTGCCCGGGTGTCGCCCTGCTGCAGGCAGATATTCCCGAGTCTCTTCAGGAGACGCATAGTCTCAGTCTGTGTCTTTTTCTTTAAAATCTTCTCTTTCCCATTTACAGAAGAGGACAGCCCGCGGCTTCCAGTCTCCTGCCATCCGATATAATTGAGAAGTTTCTCCAGCATGCTCCGGCAATGTGCCAGACGTTCTCCGCGCTCGCTGCTGTCGGGAATCCCGCTCTGCAGGTATTCCTCATCAAGTTCCGCATATTCCTCAATGATCTGTGCACTGGCGGGATGCTGCCGGTAGAGTTTTTCCATTCTTGAAATGCGCTGGGAATACTCACTGCGGAGCTCCACCAGAGCAGTGACCGCATAATGGACAACCTCTGTGTCATCATTGACGCCCGCCGTACGCAGGGGCCGCACAAAAGGAGCAGGTCCTTCATGCAGGACAGAAAGAAGGAGACTTCTGCGCCGTACAGGCTCGCCGCTCTCCAGCACATCTTCGATAGGGAGGACGCCGGACATATCGTCATTGTCCATCCTGATACTCCGGTACACTTCATCCGTGATTCCGAAACGTCCGGTATCCGGTTCCTGGTCGGGCTTTTCTCCCCCCAGAATATGAAGTTCTGCCGCAAGGGCACAGACCGGACCCCAGAGAGGCAGCAGAAGGACAATGGGAAACATGGCGCTGGAAAAATGCATAACTCCCCTGCGCCGCGCCGTGATCATGCATACAGCCGCCACTATATGGAGTGCCATCAGTAAGATCGTCATGAAAGTGTCCTTTCCCGCAGTGCCGCATGCTCAAGAGCATCCTGAAACAGCCCGCAGAGGATAGTAAAATGATTCATATACCAGAGACTGAGCTGATCCTGCTCAGCCTTTTCCAAAGTCACCAGGAAGGTTACCGGCCTGGTATCAACAGTATTGTGCTTCAAAGCCCTGTTATAACTGACCATGGAGGCATACATGGGCGCATTCTTGGAAAAATGGATATTTTTCCATGTCCCGCCGCCGCGCACTGTCCTGAGCATCTCCTCAGACTCGGATAAATTGAAGGACTGGCGTCCCCCGCTGTCCAGACAGCAGGACAGGAGAACCGCTTTTTTTCCGCCTGGATCAAGCTGGTAAATGGATACGGTATCATTGCGGAGGAGCTTGCGAAGTACCTGTACTGCCTCTACACACACAGCCTCAGGCGTCCTCTGGGACATCTGACGCACCGCTCCGTAGATCCGGCTGTAGCTGTCCTCCTCATTGAGGATCTGTGCCCATAGATCTTTTCTGTTGGCCACACTGGTGCGATAAGCCTCATTAAGGAAGAGGTACTTGTTGCGGATCAGCTCATTTTCCTCCATGACAGAGCGCATCTGCTGCTCCTTCTTC
>Ga0310695_10003833_pt1 | contig 28741 bp, 22 predicted proteins | sample RumenRJG_04DNA_FD_203882 | JGI IMG/M metagenome (GOLD analysis project Ga0310695, IMG submission 203882) | Bovine rumen microbial communities from Lethbridge, Alberta, Canada - RJG_04 (v2) (version 2) | ecosystem: Host-associated > Mammals > Digestive system > Stomach > Rumen | place: Canada... | reverse complement strand
GGCGGCGCTCTCCTCCGGAGAGCTGGATGCCGAGGCTCTTGCGTACCTTCGAGAGGTTAAACTCGTCGATGAGCGACTCCAGGCGCTCGCGCCTCTCCTCCCTGGACATGTCGGACATTTCCATGACGGACATGATGTTGTCCTCTACGGACATCTTGCGTAATACAGAAGCCTCCTGCGGAAGATAGCCGACGCCCTTCTGGGCACGCTTGAACATGGGAAGGCCGGTTATCTCCTCATCATCGAGGAAAATCCTTCCGGCATTAGGGACAATCTGCCCCGTAATCATGTAGAAACTCGTGGTCTTGCCTGCACCGTTGGGACCGAGGAATCCTACGATCTCACCCTGCTCCACCTCCATGGAAACACCCTTGACAACGGTCCTTACACCGTATTTCTTGACGAGATTCTCGCAACGAAGCTTCATATCCTTTGCCTTTATTTAATGTCCAACCCCAGGTCGCTGATGATGTCGATCACTTCGGGGACGTTCTCCATCAGGTACTTGGCCTTGTCCTCGGGGGTATATATAACTTTCTCCTCCACATACTGCGCAGCCGTCACGAGGAGCTTGACGCCCGGACGGCCAAGCAGTTTCTGGAACTTGCCCTCAAGCTCGTGGAGCTTGTTCGACTCGATCCATGCGCGCTGGGCGTCGTTGGTCACGACGAACGTGACGGTCAGGCCGTCCTCGCGCGAGACCTCCACCTTGGCATTGGACAAGGTGTTGGCGAGGCGCGGCTGGTTCGGATACAGCCCCGCCATCTCCTTCCATTTCCCGACTATCTCCTCGTCGGTCAGCTCTGCCACGGCGGAAGCATCCGTCGCAGTCTCGCCCTTCGGGCCGTCCTCATGATCTCCCATCAGGGAGTTGAGCGAGAGAGAGGCGCCGGTCTTGACGGCACGGCGGCGCGGCACGGGCTTCGCCTCGGGCGCCGCCGCTGCGGCAGCCTCCGGCTGCACCGACTCCTTCGGAGCTTCCACCGGCGCGGCCTCTACCGCCTTCGTCACCTCGACCACAGGCGCTTCCGCCTTCGGCTCTGACACCTTCACAGGCGTAGCCGTCGGCTGCGTCTGTGGGGACGTGCCGCCCTCGGTTCCGGGGACAGGGGTGCTGGAAACTGTGCCACCCTCGGCAACGGTCGCCCTCACAGGCGAAGTCGGGGGCTGCGTCTGCGGGGACGTGCCACCCTCGGCACGGGAGAGGGAGGGGCCCAAGCTTGCTTGGGAAGGGTCGGACGCAGTCCGACTCCCCGCAGACGCAGCCCCCGCGGAGCCAACAGATGCGGCCGGTACCCCCTTCGAAAGGAAAGCCAGCTTCATCAGCGCGAACTCGATGTGCAAACGCTGATTGATAGCGGCCTTGTAGCCAGCCTCGCACTGCGTGGTGATGGTCAGAGCATCGTAAAGGAACTGCAAGGTGCAGGCGTCTGCCTGCGCACGGTAACGCTGCTTCAGCGAAGCGGGCAGATCCAGCAGGGCGTCCAGCCCTGCAGTCCTGCTCACGATAAGGTCCCGCAGATGCGAGCTCAGTGCCGAAATGAAATGCTGGGCGTTGAAACCTTTGGCGAGGATCTCGTCGAAGGTGAGCATCGCAGAGGCATAATCCCCCGCCCGGAAAGCATCCACCAGCCGGAAGGAATACTCGTAGTCCAGGACATTGAGATTGCGGATCACATCCTCATAATGGACATCCGCGCCGCAGAAAGCCACGGTCTGGTCAAAGATGGTAAGCGCGTCGCGCATGGCACCGTCGGCCTTCTGGGCAATGATGTGGAGCGACTCATCGTCGATGGAGACATTCTCCTTTCCGGCGATGTCGCGGAGGTTCTTCACGATATCGGCTACGCCGATGCGGTTGAAGTCATAGGTCTGGCAGCGGGACAGGATCGTTGGCAGGATCTTGTGCTTCTCTGTGGTCGCAAGGATGAAGATCGCATGTGCCGGCGGCTCCTCCAGGGTCTTGAGGAAAGCATTGAAAGCAGCCTGTGACAACATGTGGACCTCATCAATGATATAGACGCTGTAGCGCCCCACCTGAGGAGGTATCTGAACCTGCTCCATCAGTGCCTTGATATCGTCCACACCGTTGTTGGATGCGGCGTCCAGCTCATGGATGCAGTACGAGCGGCCCTCCCGGAAGGAGACGCAGGACTCGCATTCGCCGCAAGGCTCCATGTCGGCGTTGGGATGGGCGCAGTTTATCGTCTTGGCGAAAATGCGGGCCGTGCTCGTCTTTCCGACTCCGCGCGGACCGCAGAAGAGATAGGCATGCGCGAGCTGGCCCCTGAGGATGGAATTCTTCAGCGTTCTGGCGATATTGTCCTGTCCAATCAGGGACTCGAACGAATCCGGCCGGTATTTTCGGGCTGATACGATATACTGACTCATGGCACGATTAGCGTTAGCTTACAAATGTAAGCATTATTTTGTAACTTTGCCCGTGATGAACGAACGAAGTTATTGCATGAAACGCATTTTCAAGATAGCCGGCATACTGCTCATTCTCTCTCTTTTCGCTCCGGTTTATGCTTCCGGGCAGGCGAAGATCAATACCAAGAGGGTGAAGATCGCAGACCTCGCCACGCGCACCACCAAGGTCGTGACCGGGTCCGGGGGAATCATGGACAGCGCGCTGCGTGACGAAGTCTCCGCGCGCTGGCGCATCTCGCCCTTCGAGTTCTGCACCGTTGAGGAATACAACTCCCTCAAGGAGAACTCCGACTATTATTTCCTGCTGGTCGCCCGTTCCGATGAGAAAAAATACAGCGGCATGCTTACGCTGACCCTCATGAAGGGCGGCAAGGCCAAGGCCGAAGACCCGCAGAAGCGCCCGGTGGACGTGGCCAGCCTGCCGCTCTGTCCTTCAGAATTCCCGTCAGGGCGGGAGGTGGTTTTCCTTCCTGCCATGCTGGACATACTTCAGGACTATGTGTCCAAGGCAATGCGCTCTGACGGAGCGGGTTACGCCGGATTCGACATATATGCGCGCCAGGTCCGCAAGACCGGCATCAAGCGCATCTTCTTCTCAAAGGACGACCTTGTCCCGGACATGGACGAAAGGTTCATGCAACGCTATTTCGATGAAGACATGGTGGTCATGGAAGAGTCCGAGGCGGACAAAGCCTTTCAGAACGCGACCTACAACACTCTCTGCAGCTATGTAGTGGCCCCATTCGATCCCCATAACGGGTCATGGTGCTACAAGATGCTCATTGACGCGGATACACACGAACTCATGTATTTCCGGCACCACCGCATCAATGCGCGCAACTGGGCAGGATTCCTGCCAAAGGACATCAAATCCATCTATTCCAGACGATAAGGGATGATCACGGGACAGACTGAAAGCGGACTCCGCTACGCCGTAAGGAAAGGCGGTTTCTCGGTAGGTTACTGCGCGTTGAGCATACGATGCGGTACCCGCGACGAAGAAGGGTACCACAGCGGCATAGCGCATTTCACGGAGCATACACTCTTCAAGGGTACTGCGCACAAGAGCGCAGCGGTGGTCAACGGCTACCTGGACAGGCTCGGGGGTGAGCTCAATGCCTTTACCACCAAGGAGGAGATCGTCCTGCACGCCACCGTGCTCAAGGAGGACCTGCCGAAGGCGGCCGGACTCCTTTTCGAGCTCGCAACCGAAGCCGTTTTTCCTGACAAGGAGATCGAGACTGAGAAAGGAGTCGTCATCGATGAGATCCATTCTTACAAAGATTCCCCCGCAGACGAGGTCTACGACCGATTCGAGGAAGATCTGTACGCAGGGCATCCTCTCGGCCGGCCCATCCTCGGGACACCGGCCTCTGTCCGCAGGATCACTTCCGAAGAGCTGCAACGCTTCGTCAAGGAGCATTTCACGCCGGACAGGATGGCTTTCACCATGATGGCCGACATCGACGAAACCCGCATGGAAAAGGAGATCCGCACGCTCGCCGGGAAGTTCTTTCCGCTTAACGGTGCCGGCAATGCTCCCGAAAACCGTGCCACCCTCGGCAACTGTGCCGGCACCAAAGGACAAACTGTCGAGACAGTCCGTTTCGACCGGACGGTGGACAAGCGGAACCACGAGGTAAACGCCGTGATAGGCGGGGCCGCGCCGTCGCTGTACGGCGGGCAGGACCGCATCGCGGCCGTCCTGCTCGCCAACATCCTCGGCGGCCCCGCATCCAACTCCATCCTCAACAACATACTGCGTGAGCGTAACGGATGGGTATACGGCGTCGAATGCGGATACACCCAGTACAGCGACACAGGTATAATGGCCATAAGCCTTGGCTGCGAAAAGGACAACCTTGAAAAATGCTTCAAGGCTATCTCCAAGGCCATCCGTGAACTCCAGGACAAACCCCTGAGCGACAGGAAATTGAAAGCTGCAAAGAAACAGCTTCTCGGTCAGCTGGCCATCAGCTCGGAGTCCGGCGAAGCCCAGTGCCTGTCGATGGGTAAGAGCCTTCTCGCCTTCGGACGCGTCGCGTCCTCGGCCGAGAACAAGGCCGCCATCGAAGCCGTCACCTCCGCCGACCTACAGTCCCTCGCCCGCCGCATCTTCTCCCCAGACAACCTTTCCCGCCTCGTCTACCTGTAGTCCCCCTCACAACCTTCTACCTTCGGTCGAAGGAAAGGGTTATCATAGACCGGGAGAATAAGTCTCGGGGGTGAAAGTGGAGGACAGGGCCTGACGGGTGAGGCCGGCCTGGGCAAGGACGTTGCCGAGGACGGCAGCGTCGGCCGGGCCGGTAATCACCGGTACGGCGCATTCGTCTGCGACCAACTGGCAGAACACCGGATCCTGGACACCGCAGAGCATCCGCTCATTAATATCTGTACCGGAAGAGAGGGATGACGGGATGCCTTCGCCGATCAAATACAAGGTCTTGATACGGAAGGGAGTGACACTCTGGAGTTTGACGAAGGTGTCACCGATCTTCTCGGCATAAGACTCATAGATAAGCCGGACAGTGGCGGCATCATCCACGGGAGCCGCCATGCTGCGGAGGGAGCAGTAGCGGGAAATGGCGGCCGGGGCGTCGGGGACGGAGCGCAGCGCCGGATCCTCCGGATCCAGCTGCGCCTTCGTCGGCGCGCCCTCGCGGGCCATCCGTGCCACGTCCTCCGGACTGTAGGCACGGCCCGCTGCGCGCCACGCCTCGAGACACCTTTCCAACAAATCAGTCCCGACGATGCGTTTGAGCAGAAGGTTGACTCCACCAGCACCTATCTCGCTGGAGAAGTTCATCTCGAAAGTCTGGTCGTTGACCATGGGGGCGGGTGTCTCCACACCCAGGACGCTCACAGCTCCAGGCATAAGGAAAGCGGATCCTGACTGATCGGCAGATGAAGCAACTGCTGGAGCAGACACCCCGTAAGGGACTGCAGCGGCGGCTGACGCGATGCGGCTGCCGGAGACGGCTACCACCGGGATGCGGTCAAGTCCGGTAGCCTGAGCCACCTCTTCAGTCAGCCTGCCCGGTTTGTCGCCAGGCTTAACTACCGAAGGGAAACGCTTCGGACGAACCTTGCATGCGGACAGCACGTCCTTGGAAAGCTTCGCGGTCCGGCGGTCAAGTATCCCGGCCGCCGACAAAGAGGTCAGACCACTGAACTTCTTGTCCGTCAGCAGATAAGCAATAGCTTCAGTGATAAAAAGCAGACGCTTTGCTTCTTCCAGCGCTACACTCTTCTCCCTGCGCATGCCGAACATCTGAAGGGCGGCATGCGAGTCGAGGATGTTCACGCCGGTCGTCTCGAACAGGTCCCGGCGCTCCATACGCTTGAAGAACTTGGCCTGGACCGCGCCGGACAACACTTCACCGCACAGGCGCGGAGGCCCGAGGAAAAGACCGTCCCCGGCGACACAGACAACTCCCGGTCCCCAGGCGTCGATGCCTATGGACTCAACGGCAATCTTCCGTGCACCTATCTTCGACAAGCCCTTCATCACTTCCGCATAGGCGGCATAGATGTCCCAATAGTCCTGTCCCCACATGCTTACAGCAGGGAGGGTGAAGGAATGTACGGTCTCCGTAGCCAGTGATCCACTGGTCACGGAAGCGAGAACGACCTTGCCGCCATCTGCGGCAAGGTCTATCGCAATGTACTTCTTAGTATGGTCAGCCATGGTCCTATCCTATCTGCGCACCGTTGTTCAACACCTCCTGAGGCGTAATGAAACGCATCTTGCCGTCTCCCTGACGGGCCATGAGGATCATGCCCTTGGACTCGATGCCGCGGATCTTGCGCGGGGCGAGATTGGCCAGGATGCAGATCTGCTTGCCCAGCATCACCTCAGGAGAATAGAATTCGGCTATGCCGGAAACGATCGTCCTGGTGTCGATACCGGTGTCAATGGTGAGTTTCAGCAGCTTGTCCGTCTTGGGGACGCGCTCCGCCTCCAGGACGGTGGCGGTACGGATATCCATCTTCTCGAAATCCTCGAAGCTGCATTCCGCCTTCTGCGGCTCTATGCGCTTCGCGGCTTCGGCGGCGGCGGCAGCGGCCTCGGCCGCCTCGCGCTCCGCCTTAATGGCCGCAAGCCTGTCGAGCTGCACCTGGATGGCGTCATCCTCGATCTTCGAGAACAGCAGCTCGGCCGCGCCGATCTCATGCCCCGCGGGCAGGGCGGAAGTCCCAAGGGACATCCAGGACAGCATCAGGCCCGTTTCGGGCACGGAGGCGCCGGCATGCACGGTGTGCAGCGCCGCGCCTTCGCCCTCGCGGTAAGTGTTGGCTGTCTCCTGCTCGCCAACCCTGTGGTCGCAACCGGCGTCGAGCCCGACGCGCAGCATGCTGCGAAGCCGCTCCGCGGCGAAAGGAGTGAACGGCTCGAACGCCACTGCAAGGTCAGCGCAGATCTGCAGCGACACGTTCAGTATGGTCGCGCAGCGGGCCATATCGGTCTTGGCGACTTTCCAAGGCTCCGTATCGGAGATGTATTTGTTGCCCACTCGGGCGATGCCCATCGCATCCTTGAGAGCCTCGCGGAAATGGTAAGTGTCAAGGTTGCGCTCAAGCGAAGCCTTGAGCTCCGGTATGGCGGTAAGCGCCTCGCGATCGACATCCTGAAGCTCGCCGCACTCCGGCACGCGGCCCGCAAAATATTTGTGCGTCAGCACGACCGCGCGATTGACGAAATTGCCGAAGATGGCCACCAGCTCACTGTTGTTGCGTGTCTGGAAATCCTTCCAGCTGAAATCGTTGTCCTTGGTCTCTGGAGCATTGGCTGTGAGCACGTAACGCATCACATCCTCCTTACCCGGGAACTGCTCGAGGTATTCATGCGCCCACACGGCCCAGTTGCGGGAAGTGGAGATCTTGTCTCCCTCGAGATTCAGGAACTCGTTGGCCGGGACGTTCTCAGGCAGTACATAGTCGCCGTAAGCCTTGAGCATCGAAGGGAATACGATGCAGTGGAACACGATGTTGTCCTTGCCTATGAAATGCACGAGCTTGGTGTCGGGACTCTTCCACCACTGTTCCCACGACTGCGGGAACAACTCACGGGTATTGGAAATGTAGCCGATGGGGGCGTCAAACCAGACATAGAGGACCTTGCCCTCGGCGCCCTCGACGGGCACGGGAACGCCCCAGTCGAGGTCGCGGGTGACGGCGCGCGGCTGCAGGCCGCCGTCGAGCCAGCTCTTGACCTGGCCGTACACATTGGGACGCCATTCGGTATGGCCCTCGAGTATCCATTCGCGGAGCCACTGCTCGTAGTCCTGCAGGGGCAGGTACCAGTGGGTGGTCTTTTTCTTGATGGGCTCCGCACCGCTGAGCTTGGACTTGGGATTGATAAGCTCCTCGGGGCTGAGCGTGCTGCCGCACTTCTCGCACTGGTCGCCGTAAGCGCCTTCGTTGCCACATTTAGGGCATGTACCGACTATGTAGCGGTCTGCGAGGAAAGTCTTCGCCTCCGGATCATAATACTGCTCCGACTCGCGGGTGACGAACTTGCCCTCGTCGTAAAGCTTGCGGAAAAAGCCGGAGGCATTGTCCGCATGCACTGCTGACGAGGTCCGTCCGTAGATGTCGAAATTGATGCCGAGTCCGGTGAAGGACTCCTTTATGATCGCGTGGTACTTGTCTACGATGTCCTGCGGCGTGCAGCCCTGCTGGCGGGCCTTGATGGTGATCGGCACTCCGTGCTCGTCCGAGCCGCAGACGTAGAGCACGTCCTCACCGCGCATCCTGAGGTACCTGACATAGATATCAGCAGGTACATAGACGCCGGCAAGGTGGCCGATGTGGACGGGACCGTTGGCGTAAGGCAGCGCGCAGGTCACCAGGGTTCTCTTGTGATTCTTTTCCATATCTTGAATTATACTTTTTCTCTACCGATCTTGACTTTAACCCGCTTCTGGGCCGCGGAAAGCTTCTGCATCTCGGCCATGATGGCGGTCTGCTCCCCCTCGGGAGCGGTGGCCAGGGACTTGATCAGTCCGGCCATTCGGTCCTCTATCCTCTTCTCGGCATAGACCAGGATGGCCTTGGGGACAAAATTGACCAGCCACGAAGACGTGGTGGTGAGGGCCTGTTCGAAGTTCTTGACAGTCAGCTGGTGCTTCTCCATCGACAGCTCGGCGGCCACGAAAGCCACGGTCCTGTCGGGAGAATTGAGGAGCGTCCGGACGATCTCGTCCTGCTCGTAACCTTCGTCATACTCACGCATATAGGCGTCATACGCATCGCGGAAAGCCTTGTTGGCGAAGGAGATACCGTCAGCCTCCAAGGAAGCCCGGATGAAGTCTGCGACCGTAGGCTTGTCATCCTCACTGCCGGAGTAGTAGTCCGAGTCACTCTCGAAGTCAAGTTCCGAGGTCCCGTACGACATGATGAAGGACAGGAGCTCCCGCTCGGCGGGCGCAAGCGTCTTGTTCTCTTCCAGGGAGCTGAGCCCCTGCTCCGCAGGGCGCGGGGTGGGAGCGGGCGTCTCGTCGCGGGCCGGATCGTAGTCGGGCTGAAGCCCGGCTGCGGCCCGCCGCCGCGCCCGCTCCGCCTCCTTCTGCTCGTCCTCGCGCATCTGCCGCCTGTCGGCGTTGATCCGCTCGAATATGATGCGCGTCTCAACGCCGAAGCGCTGCGACACTGCATCCACGAACACCGAGCGCTTTACTGCATCGGGGATCAGGGCCACGGTGTCGGATATCTCGTTTATGAGGTTGGCCCGTCCCAGCGGATCGTTAGCCGCAACGGGATTGACCAGCGCCATGTACGAGACGAAATCCATCTCGTTCTCAGCGATGAAGGCCTGGACCTCCTCCAGGGTATGTTTGCGGCAGAACGAGTCGGGGTCGTCCCCGTCGGGGAACAGCACCAGGCTGACGTTCATGCCTTCCTTCAGGATCATCCCGATGGCCCTCTGGGCGGCATGTATGCCGGCCTTGTCGCCGTCATACATCACCGTGATGTTCCCGGTAAATTTCTTGATGATGCGTATCTGCTCCTCGGTAAGGGAAGTACCGCAGGACGCTACGACATTGCGCAGCCCGAGCTGGTGCATTGACACGACGTCGACATTGCCCTCCGCCAGGAAACACTTGTCAGCCTTGGAAATCTCCCCCTTGGCCAGCCAGATGCCGTACAAAGCCCGGCTCTTGACATAGATGGGGGTCTCGGGGGAATTGACGTATTTGGCGATGTTCCCGTCGTTGTGCAATGTCCGGCCGCTGTAGGCTATGACGCGTCCGGCCATGGAATGGATAGGGAACATCGCCCTTTCGTGGAAACGATCCGTGACGCGGCCGTTCTCGGACTGGATGCAAAGTCCCGCCTCGACCAGATACTCCGCCTTGTAGCCTTCGGCGAGGGCTGCGTCCGTAAGGGCCGTCCATCCTGACGGCGCCCAGCCGAGCCCGAAGCGCTCTATGGTCTCGTCATCCAGCCCGCGGGAATGCAGGTAGGCAAGACCGACATTACGTCCCTCATCAGTATGCAACAGGCTGTTAACGAAGAACTTCTGAGCGAACTCCGATACAAGCATCAGACTCTCCGTCCGCTGCCGTGCGGCAATATCCTCGACCGTCTCCTCCTTCTCCTGGACCTCGATATGATACTTGTTGGCCAGATACTTCAACGCCTCGACATAGGTATAGTGCTCATGCTCCATGACGAAACCGACGGCCGATCCGGCCTTGCCGCAACCGAAGCATTTGAAGATGCCCTTCGAGGGCGAAACATAGAAGGAGGGGGTCTTTTCATTGTGGAAAGGGCAGCAGGCGACGAGGTTGGCTCCGCGACGCCTGAGCGTCACGAAGTCACCTACCACTTCATCGATCCTGGCAGTGTCCAGGATCCTGTCAACCGTTTCCTGAGGTATCATACACTTGCTAAGAGGCTATCTCGCAGAGGAACTTGATGCGCACCAGCCGGATCTCCATCTCATCATAGTCCGCCCCGAGCGCCTTGATCGCGTCCTCTATGGAATCGGACTCAGCCTCGTCCTTGAAGTAATCGTAAATCTCCTCGACGACATCATCGTCGATATTCTGCTCTATGAAATAATTGAGGTTCAACTTCAGTCCTGACGAGACGATGGCCTCTATCTCGGTCATAAGCTCGTCCATCTCCATGCCCTTCGCCTCGGCGATGTCCTCGAGGGACATGCGGCGGTCGATGCTCTGGATGATATAGATCTTGCCGCCGGACTTGTTCGGGGCGGACTTGACCACGAAGTCGTCAGGACGCTCTATCTCATTCTCCTCCACATACTTGGCAATCAGGTCAAGGAACTCCTTTCCGAACTTGCGGGCCTTGCCCTCGCCCACTCCCTGGCAGTTCTTGAGCTCCTCGAAGCGGATCGGATACTGGATGGACATATCTTCGAGCGAAGGGTCGCCGAAGATGATCCAGGGCTGGAGCTTAAGCCTGCGGGACATGTCTTTACGCAGGTCCTTGAGCATGGAGAGAAGCACGGGATCGCCGCCGCCACCGCCGGAACGGATTGCGGCGGATGCGGCCGCGGCCTCCTCGTCCTCTTCGTCATCGGAACCGCCCGAGAACACGCGGTCCTCCACCAGCTCCAGACGCTGGGGATTGCGGAAGAACTCCTCACCCTCGGGAGTGACCGAGATCAATCCGTAGGTCTCGATCTCCTTGTCCAGCAGATGGAGTATGATGCCCTGATGCATGACGGTGCACCAGAAACGCTCGGAGTGGTTACGGCCTGCGCCGAAAAGTTTGAGCGTATCGTGCTTGTACGACTGGATCTTGGAATTGGCCGTACCCGCGAGTATGCACGCCAGATGCTCGATCTTGAACTTCTCCGGCAGGGAATCCACCAGCTCTATCACCAGGCACATCTCCTTGCGGCCGTCGAATGTGGCCTTGGGGTTGACGCAGTTGTCGCAGCAGCCGCAGTTCTCCACCCGGTAATCCTCCCCGAAGTAGTTCAGCAGCAAGCGCCTGCGGCAACTGCTGGACTCGGAGTAAGCGACTACTTCGGACAGAAGCTGACCGCCGATCTCCTGCTCGGCCACGGGCTTGCCCTGCATGAACTTCTCGAGCTTGCGGATATCCTTGTAGCTGTAGTAGGTGATGCAGCGGCCTTCCTGGCCGTCACGCCCGGCACGTCCTGTCTCCTGGTAATAGCTCTCAATGCTTTTGGGGATGTCATAATGGATGACGAAACGCACGTCGGGCTTGTCGATACCCATGCCGAAGGCTATGGTAGCGACTATCACGTCAATCTCCTCCATCAGGAAGGCGTCCTGGTTCTCCGCACGGGTCTTGGCATCAAGGCCTGCATGGTAGGGGCGCGCCTTTATGTCGTTGATACACAGCAATTCGGCAAGCTCCTCGACCTTCTTGCGGCTGAGGCAGTAGATGATGCCGGACTTGCCGGGATTCTGCTTGATGTATCGGATGATGTCCTTCTCCGGATCGACCTTGTCGCGGACCTCGTAGAAAAGGTTGGGACGGTTGAACGACGACTTGAACACCTCGGCCCCGGCAATACCGAGGTTCTTGAGGATGTCATGCTGGACCTTAGGAGTGGCGGTAGCGGTGAGAGCGATGATCGGAGCCCGCCCTATCTCGTCCACGAGTGAACGGATCCGGCGGTACTCCGGCCTGAAGTCATGTCCCCATTCGGAGATGCAATGCGCCTCGTCCACTGCATAGAACGAGATGCTTATCTCCTTTAGGATGGCAACGTTCTCCTCTTTGGTCAATGATTCGGGAGCCACGTACAGGAGCTTGGTACGGCCCGCGAGCAGATCCTCGCGGACTTCCTGTATCTGTGCCTTGCTGAGGGAGGAATTGAGGAAATGGGCTATGCAGTCATTGCCCGACACGAAACCGCGTATCGCGTCCACCTGGTTCTTCATCAGTGCGATGAGGGGTGATATCACGATGGCGGTACCGGGCATGAGCAAGGCCGGGAGCTGGTAGCAGAGGGACTTGCCTCCGCCCGTGGGCATGAGCACGAAACCGTCGTGGCCTTCGACCAGGTGCTTTACGATACGCTCCTGGTCGGCCTTGAAGGTGTCATACCCGAAGAATTCCTTCAGCTTGGCATGTATGGCTTCTGAATCTATCGTCATGTAAGGGAGTTTAGTCCAGTTTGTGAATGGCGAGTCCCGAACGCAGCTTGGGCTCGAACCAGGTCGTCTTGGGTGGCATGATGCTGCCGCTGTCGGCGATGCGCATCAGCTGGTCCATCGAGACCGGATAGAGGGCGAAAGCCACCTTCATCTCTCCGCTGTCCACCCTGCGGGAAAGCTCTCCCAGCCCGCGTATGCCACCGACGAAATCAATGCGGTTGTCAGTACGCAGGTCCTTGATGCCCAGTATCTTGTCCAGTACGAGACGGGATAGGATAGTGACGTCGAGCACGCCGATGGGATCGCTGTCATCGTAGCGTCCGGGGCGGGCTGTCAGGGAATACCACTTGCCCTCAAGGTACATCGAGAAATTGTGGAGCGCATTGGGACGATAGACCCCGGCGCCCTTGCATTCCACTTCGAAATCCTCGCCCAGGGCCTTGAGAAGGCCCTCGGGGCTGAGTCCGTTCAAATCCTTGACCACGCGGTTGTAGTCGATGATCTTGAGCTGGCTCTCGGGGAAGCAAACGGCCATGAAGTAGTTGTACTCCTCCTCGCCGGTGTGGTGCGGATTCTGCGCGCGCTTCTCCGCGCCCACGCGGGCGGCTGCCGCCGTCCTGTGGTGGCCGTCGGCCACGTAGAAAGCCTCCACCTGCGTGGTGAACACCTCGGTGATGCGTGCGATGTCCGCGTCGTCATCAACCACCCAGAATGTATGTCCGAAATTGTTCTCATCCACGAAATGGTACTCGGGCTCCCCGGCTGCATAGCGCGAGACGATGGCGTTGAGCGCATCGTTGTCGCGGTATGCGAAGAACACTGGCTCGATGTTGGCGTTCTGGATGCGGACGTGGATCATACGGTCGTCTTCCTTGTCCTTGCGGGTGAGCTCATGCTTCTTGATGCGGCCCTCGGCATAGTCGTCGGTATGGGCGCAGAGCACGAGACCGAACTGCGTACGGCCGTCCATGGTCTGGGCATACACGTAGTAGCAGGGCTTGGCGTCCTGTACCAGCCAGCCGCGCTTCTGCCACTCCTTGAAGTTGACGACCGCGCGGTCGTAGACGCGCTGGTCATGGTCGGGCAGGATGGGATCGAAATCGATCTCCGGCTTGGTGATATGCAGCAGGGACTTCTCGCCTGCCATGTCCTTGGCCTCCTGCGAATTGAGGACGTCGTAAGGCGGCGCAGCCACCTCGGTGACGATGTCTTTCGGCGGACGCACCGCCGCAAACGGCTTTACCTTTACCATAGCCTGCGACTATTTGTTGACCTGGAAACGGGTGTTGCCCGTCGCAAAGTAATCCACTATCTGGCGCGCGGCGGCCAGGCCGGCGTTGACATTGGCCTCGGCGGTCTGGGCGCCCATCTTCTTAGGCGTGGCGAAAACGCGCAGGCCGAACTTCTCACGGAGCTCCTCGTAGTTGTCCGGCATGACATCCGTGACGTAACGGAGGTCCTGACGCTCCTCGAGAGCCTTCATGAGGCCTTCCTCGTCGATGACCTCCTTGCGAGCGGTATTGACAAGGACTCCACCCTTGGGCATCTTGGTGATGAGGTCATAACCGATGGATTTGATGGTCGCGGGAAGGGCGGGGATGTGGATGGAAACGTAGTTGGAGGTGCTGTAAAGCTCCTCTACGGAATGGACCGGATCGGCTCCCGCGGACGAGATCTGCTCGTCGGTGAGGAACGGGTCGAGGGCGGAGATCTCCATGCCGAGGGCGCGGGCCTTCTGGCCGACAAGGCGGCCGACGTTGCCATAAGCCTGGACTCCGAGGCGCTTGCCGAGGAGTTCGGAGCCGGTCGCGGGGGTGAACTGGTTGCGGGCCATGAAGATCATCATGGCCAGCGCCAGCTCCGCGACGGCGTTGGAGTTCTGTCCGGGGGTGTTCATCACCACCACGCCGTGCGCGGTGGCGGCGGCCAGGTCGACATTGTCGTAGCCGGCGCCTGCGCGCACGACTATCTTGAGCTTCGGGGCAGCGTCGAGGACCTCGGCGGTAACCTTGTCGGAGCGTATGATCATGGCCTCGGCGTCAGAGACGGCCGCGACGAGGTCGGACTGTTCAGCGTATTTCTCGAGCAGGGCCACCTCGTGGCCGGCTCCTTCGAGTATCTCCCTTATACCGGCCACTGCGGCAGCGGCGAACGGCTTCTGGGTTGCGAGCAAGACTTTCATTTCCAGGGTTATTTATGCAATTTCTCGAAATCCTGCATGCACGCGACGAGGGCCTCGACGTCCTCCTGCGAGCAGGCGTTGTACAACGATGCGCGGAATCCGCCCACGGAGCGGTGTCCCTTGATGCCGACCATGCCGCGCTCCTTGGAGAATGCCATGAACTCGTCCTGCAGGTCCTCATGACCGGGGGCCATGACGAAACAGACGTTCATGATGGAACGGTCCTCGACGGCGGCGGTGCCGGTGAACAGGGAGTTGCGGTCGATCTCGGCATAGAGGGTGGCGGCCTTGCGGTTGTTGATGCGGTTCATCTCCTCGACTCCGCCAATGCCCTTGAGCCACTTGAGGGTCTCGTTCATCACGAAAATGGAGAACACCGGAGGGGTGTTGAACATGGACTCCTTCTCGATGTGGGTGCGGTAGTCAAGCATGGTGGGAAGGTAGCGTGAGACCTTGCCCAGGGCATCCTTGCGGATGATGGCGAAGATGACTCCGGCAGGGCCGGCATTCTTCTGCGCACCGCCGTAGATGAGGGCATACTTGGATACATCGACGGGACGGCTGAGGATATCGGACGACATATCGGCGATAAGCGGCACGGGACAGTCGATATCTTCCTTGATCTCGGTACCGTAGATGGTATTGTTGGTCGTGATGTGGAAATAGTCGATGTCGGTCGGGATCTCATACCCCTTGGGGATGTAGGAGTAGTTCTTGTCCTTGGAGCAGGCGAGCGCGTAGGCTTCGCCAATGCCCTGGGCCTCCTTGAGGGCCTTGTGGGCCCAGACGCCCGTATCGAGATATGCGGCCTTCTTCTCGAGGAAGTTCATGGCCACGTAGAGGAATTCGAGGCTGGCGCCGCCGCCGAGGAAAACGACCTCGTGGGTATCGGGGATATTGAGAAGTTCCTTCCAGAGGGAACGGCACTCGTTCATCGTGGCTTCCCACTCCTTGGTGCGGTGCGAAATGGACAACACGGACACTCCCGTGCCCTTGAAATCTTTCAGCGCTTCGATCGAAGCATCAATGACGGGCTGCGGAAGAAGGCAGGGACCGGCATTGAAAACATGTACTTTTGCCATAATATGCAGTAAACAATTTTAAGTGATGTGTCCTTAAAGATAACGATATAATATCAATTTTCAAAAAAACTATTTCAAATCTTCACTTCATCCACATCGACGCCCTCGATATTGGAAACCCTGTCGAGGAAAGCCGCATCCTGGGAGAGGCGTACCCTGAGCAGCATGCTGCACCTCTCGGCGAAGTACTGGTCCTTCTGCGGCAGCGACATGTCCTTGACGACCTTCATCACGGCGTTCATGGACAAGTAGGGGAAGGAAAGCCTATAATCCTTGCCCGCAACCTTCTCCACCACGGTCGCCTGTGCAAGTGCGTCGGCGGTGGAAGCCTTGTACGCCCGGATAAGCCCGGGGATACCGAGTTTAATCCCTCCGAAGTAACGGATGACGACAACAAGGATATCGCTGAGCCCCGCCGCGTCGATCTGCCCGAGGATGGGACGCCCGGCGGACCCGGAAGGCTCGCCGTCATCATTGGCGCGCCAGCGGGAACCGTCAAGCCCTAAGCGGTATGCAAAGCAATGGTGCCGCGCATCATGGTACTCCTTCTTCAGGCTCCCGACTATCTCCTTCACCTCCTCCTCACTCTCAACAGGATAGGCCTGGGCGATGAACCGGCTGCCGTTGTCCTTGAACAGGCCGTCGGAGCGGCCGGCTATGCTCGCATATGTGTCCTTGATCAGCATCTGGGCAAATATCCGTTGCTTTTTCAAATTTAGCTAATTTGTACTTTATTTGCAACTCCGATGGCGCGTGTGTTGAAATAATTTGTACCTTTGAGTGACGAAATGCAGAAAAGCGAACGATTATGGTTTATTCCTTCAAGGTGAGCCTTACCGGCATCAAGGGGTTCCACCGGATCTATCATTTGAGCGCGGACAACACCCTGTACACCTTCCACAAGCAGATGAGGGCGGACATGGAGTTCCCGCAGGACCAGCTGATCCTATTCAAGGCCTTCGACGCCTCCGGTGCCGTGGTGGCACGCTACGGTCTGTTCGACCTCGGCAACGGCGCCGTCGACGACATTACCATTGCCGACGTCGTCAAGAAAGGGATCAAGTCCTTCGTGTATTTCTATGATGTGACCAACAAGAAGAGCGTGAATATCAGCTTCGAAGGCGAAGTGCCCGGAGCATCCTCCAAGTCCTGCCCCGTGCTTGCCGACTCCAAGGGACCCAATCCCATCGAGTTCGAGAACGGCTACATAGCTTTCGAGGATCTTCCTGACGACCAGCGCCACCTCCCCAGCGAGAGTGACAAGAACCGCAAGAAAAGCCTTGACGCACTTCTCAGCGCCCTCAAGGACGAGGACGACTCGGACGAAGACCTGGCCGGAGGAGACGACGAGGACGACGAGGACGACGACGAAGACGAGAGCAGCCTCAGGGACGACGAGGACGGAATGGAGATCTTCGACGGCAGCGAGGACCTCACGCTCTGACCTGCGCCGGCCGTGGGCAGGAAGCTGATCATCATCCTCGGACCGACCGCTGTAGGCAAGACCGACTACAGCATCGGGATGGCGCTCAAGTACGGATCGCCCGTCATATCCTGCGACTCACGCCAGATATACAAGGAAATGTCCATAGGGACGGCAGTCCCTTCAGCCGCACAGCTGTCAGCCGTGCGGCATTATTTCATCCATACCAAGTCGGTGACGGAGTATTACACCGCCGGTCTGTACGAGACCGACGCGCTGGAGCTTATCGGCAGGTTGTTCGACGAGGGGCATGAGACCCTCGTGATGACCGGAGGGTCGATGTTCTACATTGATGCCGTCTGCAACGGCCTTGGCCATGTCCCCACCGCAGACCTCTCAATCCGGAAAGAGCTGATGGAGAGGCTTGAAAAGGAAGGGCTTGAGCCCTTCAAGGAGGACCTCGCCAGACTCGATCCGGCAGCGTATGCCACCATGGACCTGTCAAATGTCAACCGCGTGTTCCGCGCAGTCGAGATATGCCTTACCACGGGGAAGCCTTACTCCAGCTTCAAGGAAAGGACAGAGGCACCCGTCAGGGACTTCGAGATCGAGAAGATCGGCCTTACGCGGCCTCGGGAAGTCCTTTACGACCGTATAAACGGGCGCGTCGTCCAGATGATGGACGACGGGCTAGTAGAAGAAGTGCGGTCACTGGCGGATTTCCGCCATCTGACCGCACTTCAGACTGTTGGTTATAAGGAGGTTTTCGATTATCTGGACGGGGACGTCTCCTTGGACGAAACCGTCGCGCTGATCCAGCGGAACACCCGTCACTATGCCAAACGCCAGCTTACCTGGTGGCGCCGTGACGCCTCCATACGCTGGCTGGAAATCTAGAACGGAAGGTCATCCTCGCCTATCCCGATGTCCATCGGCATATCGTCGATGGTCGGGGCAGGCGCGGCGGGAGCCGCCGGAGCCTGGGGCTGCGGCGCGGCCGTGTAAGCGGCCTGCGGAGCAGCCTGAGCCTGCGGCGCGCCGGCCGCGGACAGCCGCCAGACGCGGAGGTCGTTGTACCAACGGCCGCCGTATTCACGCGCCCGGACGTTGAAGGACACCTTGACGGCATCCCCTTCGCCGAACTTCGCGAGCTCGTCGACACGGTCCTGTCCCCATGCGGAGAAGCATGCCTCCGACATGTAGTTCCCGTCCTGGTATTCCACGACGAAGTCCTGCCGGGTCCAGGCTCCGCGGGCGCTTGTCCCGCCCTGGGCCGGCAGTTTCGTCTTGATCCTTCCTTCGAGTTCGAGCGTCATAGCTTAGTTCTCAAGGTCGATCTTCGGATCCGCGTAAGGGAGAACCTTCACAAGCTCCACGTCGAATACGAGGGTGGAGTTGGGCTCGATGCTGCCGCTTCCACGGCTGCCGTAACCAAGCTCGGAAGGGATGTAGAGGACGGCCTTGCCACCCTCGCCGATGAGCTGGAGACCTTCGGTCCAACCGGGGATGACGCGGTCAAGCGTCAGGCGGATAGGCTCCTCACTTGCGGGAACCTCATCGAACACGGTACCGTTGAGAAGGGAACCCTTGTAACGCACGAGGACAGTATCCTGAGGGCCGGGCTTGACTTCTGAACCGGGCTCGACGATCTTGTACTGGAGACCGCTCTCGGTGGTCTTGATGCCGTCTTTCTTGGCATTGGAGTCGAAGAACTCCTTCTCCTTGGCGGAGGCAATGGCAGCGTTGTACGCAGCCCTCTTGTCGAGGAAGCCGTTGAAAACGTCGTTCATGAGTTCAGGGTTGACCTTGAACTGCTTGACGAAATTGGAATCGGTCTGGTCGCCCTCTGCTCCAAGGAAATCGAGGATACCTTTCTTCATCTCCGCATAGTTGAGGTCCTCACCGAAGTTGTAGGACTTCAGGAAACTTCCGAAGTTGATACCGAGGAGGTAGCTTACGGAATCAACCTGCGCCTTGGAGGGAAGAAGGTCCTTTGCGCTGGTACCATCGGGAAGTTTAGCATTGTTCTGGGAACATGCAACGGTAGCCATGCTCAGAGCGAGGGCTACGATCAGGAATTTTCTTGCTTTCATTTCACTTATTGTTTTTTATTGGTTCCTTACAGCTCCCATGCAAGGGCGGAGGCGCCGAGGATAGCGGCATCCGACTCCTTGAGCTGGGAGAATACTATCTTGACCTTGTCCTTCCAGATATTGAGGACATTGTCGTTCATGGCCTTCATCATCGGCTCATAGAGGAAATCCTTTGCGCGTGCGAGACCGCCGAAGAGCACGATGGCCTCCGGGGCGCTGAAGGCGATGAAATCCGCAAACTTGCGGCCGAGGATGCTGCCGGTATACTCGAAAATGCGGAGTGCGAGGGCATCGCCTTCCTTGGCGGCCTCGTAGACATCCTTGGACGTGATGTTCTCAACCTCGCGGAGAAGGGAAGGCTCGTTGCTCATCTCCAGCCACTCGCGGGCCGTCTTGGCTACGCCGATGGCGGAGCAATATGCCTCGAGGCAGCCGGTGCGCCCGCAACCGCAGGTGCGGCCGTTGTGCTGGACGACGGTGGTATGGCCGAGCTCTCCGGCAAATCCGTCATGGCCGTACACGACCTTGCCGTCGATCACGATGCCGCTGCCGACACCGGTGCCAAGGGTGATCATGATGAAATTCTTCATGCCCCTGGCCGCGCCGTAGGTCATTTCACCGACCGCTGCGGCATTGGCGTCATTTGTGAGGCAGACCGGGAGCCCGCCAAGTTTCTTGGTGAGCATCTCGGCGAACTTGACGGATTTCTTGGCAGCCCATGCGAGATTGGGTGCGAAAGCGACCTCTCCGGTATAATAGTTACCGTTGGGGGCGCCTACGCCCACTCCGCGGATCTGGCCTTCCTTGTCCGCTTCCTTGATGACTTTCTTCACGGCATCTGCAAGCGCGCTGATGAAAGCGCCTGCATCATCGCCGTAAGTGTCTGAACGGATCACCGTCTGTGCGAGGACGTCTCCGCGCGCATCTACAACTCCGAGCTTGGAGGTCTGGCCTCCTACGTCGATACCGACGACGTACTGTGTATCCTTTATCTCTTCCATATCTTTATCTGATTATTAGTCCACCGGGATGTCCTTGTTGACGTTCTTGCAGCCAAAGAGAGCATAGTACAGGAGATATGCAAGCATGGCGACTACCAGCCAGTAGCTCGGGATGGCACCGGCGCGCTGGGCGATGGCCTGCTGGATGAGCGGCATGATACCACCGCCGACCACCATGGTCATGAAGAGGCCGGAGGCCTGCTCGGTATACTTGCCGAGGCCCTCGACAGCAAGGTTGAAGATGGCGCCCCACATGATGGAAGTGCAGATTCCGCAGACAGCAAGGAAGATACACTTCATAGGCACGGCAGAGCCCTTGACGGTCATGCTGATGCTCTCGGGAAGGAAGATGGCGATGAGCAGCAACAGGATTGCAAGGGACGACACGGTGATCATCTGAGTACGAGTACTGACCTTTCCGCTGATGGCGCTGCTGAGGAAACGTCCGACCATCATAAGGAACCAGTAGGAGGCTGCCAGGAATCCTGCGACAGCAGCAGAGCCTTCGAATCCGAGGTCGGAGATATAGAAGTTCAGCTGGGCGGGAATACCTATCTCGATACCCACATAGAAGAAGATGGCGATGACGCCGAGCAGGCAGTGACGGAAGTTCCAGGCATTATGTTCGAACTTGACGTTCTTGCGCTCAAGCGCAGGTTCCGGGATATTCACAAAGTAGATGATCACGAAGGAGATGGCGAACACGGCCATGGCAATGAAGAGCAGAGGAGCGACATCGGACATGGCGGTATTGTCTGTGACAGTGCCGATAAGCACTCCGACAAGAAGCGGAGTGAGGGTTCCCGCAAGGGAATTACAGGTACCGCCGATCTGGATGAACTGGTTGCCCTTGTTGCCACCTCCGCCAAGGAGGTTGAGCATCGGGTTGACGACAGTGTTGAGCATACAGACGCAGAATCCGCACACGAATGCACCGAGCAGATAGACATAGATGGCGATGTTGTCGCCTACCTTGCTGCTCAGCCACTGGATGATGATACCTACCAGGCCGGTAGCGATACCGATGAGGGTAGTTTTCTTGTAGCCGACCTTGACAAGCATTTTGCCGGCGGGAATACCCATGAACAGGTATGCGGCAAAGTTCATCATGTTACCCATCATGGCTGCCCAGCTGTACTGGCCCTTCCAGATGTTGCCGAACGGGGCGGCCATGTTGGTGACGAAGGAGATCATCGCGAAGATGAAACACATGGTCACAACCGCAACGATGTTGACATTCTTCTTAGACATATTCGTAAACATTAAAAAAAAATCATGGACTGTCGGACAAATGTCCGATAGCCCACGAAGTTACGAATAAATAATGGAAAAGTGGCGTTTTTTGTCAAATTTGAATCTTCTCAGCCCCTATCCGCCGCTCAATCCGGCCTTCCACTTCCCTGCGCACCTCGTCTATCCTGCCCTTGCGCTTGAGAACGAAGTTCTCGACATAGACAGCCCCGCAGGCCAATGCGAAGTACACCATGCCCTGAAGGCAGAGGGCTTTCAACTGGGGTGCAACTATCTCAAGGTCCGCTCCGGCAGTGTTCAGGTCAATGAAGGCCTGGCATCCGAAAGTGGACGGGAAAAGGTACGAGAACCATTTCCAGAATGCAGGGAACGCGGTCGTCGGCCAGCTGCACCCGGTAAGGAAGATGCACACCGGAGACATGAACAGGAACAGGATGAATGCGGACTCACGCCGCGTCACCAACGTGCTCCAAGTCATGCAGAAGAATACGCACACCGTCACGAAGATGGCAAGCAGTGTCATGATATCCCGGAAGCTTCCGCGCTGCGGGAATCCGAACATCGCCGGAACTATCGTGGTCACGTATATGCCTATGACCATGAAAATCAGCCAATAGACAGCTCCGCGGCCAAGTACCACGCGGCCGACGCCACGACCCCTCAGGGTGTCCGGCAACGAAGCGAAACTGCGGTTCTCTTCCCGCATGGTCCCAACCGACATACTCATGCCGTAGAACATTACCTGCTGTATGATGAGCATCAGTATGGCAGATATCAGGAAGATGCTATAGGAAAACGCCCTGTTATAGGGATTGACATCGTCGTACAGGACGGTGTTCACGGAAGCGTCCGCCTGCTGGTCAGTCAGGCCATCGAAACGGTAGCGTTCGACCTTGATGCCGTTTATCTCGTTCAGCATCACGAACTCCGAACCCATCAGCAGGTTCTTGTAGTACAGGAAACTGCTCATGTCGGCATAGATGCTGAATACCGCTGTCTCCTTGTTCGCCAGACGGTCTCCGAAGTCGGAGGGGAAATAGATGATGCCATTCACTCTCCGGTCACGGAAAAGTTCCCTGGCTTCCTCCATGTCGGTACACCTGTACGCTATCTCGATCTCCCTGGTGGCATCCATCTCGCGTATCATCCGGCGGCTGTCGGTGCAGCCGGCATCGTCCACCACGGCGATGGGGGTATCCTCCAATACTCCGTTCCTGTACACGAAATTGTACAGTATCGGGTACAGGAATCCGGCGACAATGAAGATGATCATCACTCCTCCGTCCCGTAACAGCGGTCCGAGTTCGAGGTTGAAGATGCCCAGGGCATCTTTCAGCCAGCTTTTAACATAAGTCTCTTTCATCGTCTAATTCCTCTCATAATCAAGATATTCGTATGCATGGCCAAGCCTCCTCATCACGAGGAAAGGAAGGAAGCAGAATAGCATCAGCATAACCACATAGAAATACCATTTACCGAATCCGCTTCCGAAAACGCCTACCTGGACATACATACCGTAATAGTACCTGAGCGGATACATCAGGGCAAGGCCGCGCAGGCCTGCGGGCATGGCCTCGACCGGCAGGGTGAAACCTGTCAGGGAGAGGCCCAGCACGCTGTACAGCGCGCCTATGCTAAGTGCGAAACGGCACACAGGCACCAGTCCGATAATGAAGACAGCCACGGCCTCGGATGCCAGCACAAGGAGGAAACAGGCCAGCAGCATCTGGCCAAGCCGCCCCGCCAGCGGGAAATGCATCCATTTGTAAAGGATTACCTCTATGGTCCAGCCGATCAAAGTGAACAACACAGTATACAGTGCCATCTTCCCGCTGACCGCAGCGTATATGTCGCCGTCCACAGACTGGAGGAGGTGACGGCCCGTTCCGTATTTGAGTTCGGTGCCGAGCGAATATATGAGCAGGATGATGACAACCATCTGGAGCATTCCCGGAATCATCATGTTGGCGAGGTAGGCTCCGTAGTTCATAGTAGGATTGCCGATCTGGTGGACGTCGATGTCTACCGGCCGCAGCAGCCCCATGATGCTGCTTTCGGGCACTCCCTGCATCCGCAGGACTTCCCTCTGCACGGCTCCTCCAGTGAGGTTGACCATCGTCAGGAGATCCTTCCAGGCGAGCGAACCTCCGAGGAAGTAAAGCCCGTTGATATAGATGCTTACAGTAGGCTGACGCTGGGCCTGGATGTCGCGGTTGAAGCCGGCAGGGATGACGCAGACGGACGTCACCCGGCCTCCCTGCATGTCGGCGCGGGCTGGAGCGAAGTCGTCATAGCGGACGACCCGGCCCAACTGTGTGGCATCGAGTTGGCGGCAGAATTCGCGGGAGGTGCTCGAGTTGTCGAGATCGACCACGGCGATGGGCACGTCGGAAGGGACGCCGTCCCTGAGGAATGTCAGGTAGAAGACCGTGCAGAACGCCATCACGAACACGGACCCGACGATATAGACAGGCCTGCGGACCCAGATCCGGACCTCGCGCCGGACGACGTTCCATATTTTACCTATGAATGTCATTTCACTACAAGTACTGTCATACCGGGACGCAGGCCTTCGACGGTTTCATTGGGGACTGCCCTGACCTCGAAGGTCTTGGCATCGTACTGGTCGGTCTCACGTGTAGCCTTCCAGGTCGCATAGGACTCACGGACGGCAATATAGTTCACCGTCGCCTGAAGCTTCACGCCGTCGAGGGCGGGAACGCTGAGTGTCAGGACGTCACCGGTATTCATCCCGTGAAGCTGGTCCTCGCGGATGTTGAAGGTAAACCAGATGTCCGAGAGATCGGTAACCGTCATCACCGGCGAGCCCTGTCCGACAAGTTCACCCTGCCTGGGATAGATATTGGAAACTATGCCGTCTGCAGGAGCCGTAAGGTACAGTTGCTCCATATAGGAGTCAACCTCCTGGATGGCTCCCTCGGCCTGGCGAACCAGTGCCGCGGCTGCGGCCTTGTCCTCGTCGCGGGCTCCGCTCAGCGCCATGTCGTACTGGCTCTTGGCAGCCTTCGCCTGAGCGACGGCGGCGTCGTACTTCGCCTTGGTTTCATCATATTTCTGTGCGGCGACAACCTTCTGGTCATACAGGTTCTGTATGCGTTCGAAAGACTTCTTCATGACATCCTCCTGAACCAGGGCCTGCTGCCAGAGCTCATAAGCACCGGCTATCTGCTCCTGGCGCGCGCCGTTGCGCGCCTTGGCGCTCTGCGCCTGGGCGGCGCTGCGCGCGGCCTGCGCCTGCGCCATCTTTGCCCTTACCTGGGGGGAATCTATGAATGCGACGGTGTCGCCTTTGCTGATCTCCTGGCCTTCACGGCAGTAGAGTTCTGTCACATGGCCGGGGACCATGCATGAAATCCTGTATTCCGTGGCCTCAGCCTCACCCTGGATGATATGCGGCTTAGGCTTGCTGACAAGATATCCTACGAATGCGATTATCAGCACAATGGCCACAAGGGCGGCAAGCCCGATGACCAGATTGTAATTCTTCTTCTTTTCCATATCCTTGTATTTTTATTCGTTATCATTCATATCGCCGTTGGCCTTGCGGAGGTTCGCGGCAGCCATCTGCAGTTCCGTACCCGCGTCTATGAGTTCGGAATTGGCCTGGAGCCAGGCGGTCTGTGCCGCCATCACGGTGTCGGAGTCGATCACTCCGGCCTCGAACCCCACGGTGGCGCTACGGAGATTCTCCTCCGCGCTCTCGAGGTTAGAGGAAGCCATCGTCAGCTTTTCCCTTGCTTCGTCAAAGAGCTTTTCCTGCTGGGTGACCTGCAGAAGGATAAGTTCGCGGGCATCCTCGTACTGGTCCTGGTAGAGCGTCGCCTCAGCCTTGGCCTTGCGGTACTTGTTAGTGGCCTCGAAGCCGTGGAAAAGCGGGATATTCACGCTCACGCCGGCATTGAACATGCCGCCGTTCCAACTGTTGCTGAAGCCGTTGAAGGCATTGGGGTTGGAGACGAGGTAATTGGCGGTCAGCGCTACCTTCGGGAGCAGGTCGGCACGCGCTATCTTCGCTTTCTTCTCATAGATGTCCGAAGCCAGCGAGAGGCTGCGGGTCTCCGGGCGGTCGGCATAGACGCTCTCGATGTCCTTGCCGGTTTCCTTGACAGGGACCGGGATGACCTCGGTATTCTCATCCGCAAGGACGATCTCCGAATCGAGCGGCAAACCTATCCGTTTGCACAGCAACATCTTGGCAAGCGTCAGGCCGTTGCGGGACTTCGTGAGGAGCATATCGGCCTCGTTGGACTTGACCTTGACCTGGAGCGCATCCGCTTCGGTCATCACCCCTTCATCTACGGAAACCCTTATGTCGTGCTCAAGCTGGTGCAGAAGTCCTGCATAAGACTCCGCCAGCCTCTCCTTTGCAGCGATGCTGACTATCTGCCAGTATGCCTGGTCCACGTCGATGACGATGTCGGCGTACTCCTGGTCGTAGCGGCTTCGTGCCAGTTCCTCCGCCAGGGCGGCCATCTGGTTGGAATAGACTATCTTGCCGCCCATGAACACCGGCTGCTGGACAGAAACGACTCCCGCGTACACATTGTGCAGGTCAGGGTGAAGCGCTTCATCTATCGACTGGCCGATAGCGTTGATGGGATCGGCTATGGACGGAGCGGCCATACCGTTGAAGTCCATCTGCTGCAGCATCCCCAGGACAGTCTGCCACATTGGGCTGCCCATGTATTCCGCAGCCATGGCAGGGTTGGTCATGATCGCTGTCTGGAGCTGTGACATGGCACCCTGGGCGGCGGCGCCCATCTGCGCGCCGGCGGCTGCGAAAGCGCCGTCCAGCGCCGCCTGCGCCGCCGTACCCATATTGGTCAGGGCAGCGGACTGGGCATCGCCGATGAGCGCTATGTCGCGGTCGTTGTATTGATATGTTCCCGTCACCGACAGGTTGGGGAAATAGTTGGCCAGAGCGATCTTGCGGTCGTAACCGGCCATCTCGACCTGCGTACGTGCCTGTGACAGCGTCCTGCTGTTCTCGACTGCCATCCGGTGGCAGTCCTCCAGCGTCAGGGCCGTCTGTGCTGCCGTTTCAAGCGGCATCAGCAGACAGGCAAGCGCCGGAATTGTCATCATGATTCTTTTCATATGCTGTTTTTTGTCTTTGTTTTCCGGGGCACGGAAAAGAACAAAAACATGGCCAGAAAGGGCGACAACTTCGACCAAAAATAGACCTTATTGGTCATATTTAATGTCAAAAGGTCGAATATATGGCATTTTTATCAATCGATTCGACCTTTAAACAATCGACTTTCGGTCTTTTTTCGCATCTTTGCAAAAGACGAAAGCAGAACTGTCATGACAAACTCATTTCACGAACTGGACATACGGAGTCTGAGAAGGGTGTTCTCCGCCAAGGACAACGAGAATCTCTCCGATGCCTTCTTCATTTCGGAACAACGTTATGAAGAGAGCATGGGGGTTTTCATGGAGGAACCCTGCCGCTTCAACTGCTACCTGGCGCTGTTTTGCATAGACGGTGATTTCACCATAGAGATCAACCTCAAACCGGTAAGGGTGCGGAAGAACTCCCTTGTCATCTGCATCCCTGGATCTATCTGCCGGGTATCGGAAGTCGACAAGGACAAGCTGGGAAGACTGGATGTCGTGGTCGTCGCTGTATCCAAGGAACTCATGTCCACCATACGCTTCGACTTCAACAGTCTTTTCAATGAGAGCGTTGCCGCCATTGACACCCCCTGCATCACCCTTGACGAGGAGAACCATGCGATATGCAAGCGTTATTTCGACCTGGCCGAAGCGTTGTACCATTCGGAGAACTCCGCATCGCGTGACGCGCTGCGTTACCTTGCATCTTCCATCTTCTATCTGCTCGGCTCCATCTGGACCAGCCAGATCAAGGACGCGCGGGAGCGCAATCCCCGCAGGACGGCCCGGTCGCAGACCATCCTGGACAGTTTCCTCAAACTCGTGGCCGAGTACCACAACTCCGAACGCAAGGTCGCTTTCTATGCGGACAAGCTATGCCTGACACCTAAATATCTCTCCACGCTGGTAAAGAACGCCAGCGGAAGGTCAGCTCCAGAGTGGATAGACTCCTTCGTAATACTCGAAGCCAAGAACATGCTCAAGTACTCCGACATGCCGGTAAAGGAGATCGTTTACCTGCTACATTTCCCCAACCAGTCAGTCTTCTACAAGTTTTTCAAGACACATACCGGCCTGACACCCAGCGACTACCGGACAGGAAAAGACAAGTCCTTTTAGTCGTCTTTCTTGCATATTAGTTTATTTTTCAATATCTTGCCCGAACTAAACGCCTATTGTACATGAAACTTCCCTTTTTCTTTTCCGCTGGGATACTGCTGCTTGCCTCTCTATGCTGCCGGGCGCAGTTTTACCGATCCTGGGCGGATGGCCCCTTGACACGGTATGACTTCCAGATGCCTTTCCCAGAGAATGCCGGGAACGTCAAAGATGCCTATATCTCCCTTTCACTGATAAGGGAGAACAAGGTTGTCAAGTCCCAGGACATTGTCTATAAGTATCAAGACATCATGGCGTCCATCATCCCCGGCCAGTCATGGATATCTCCGGAGGCAAGGACCGAGGCCACCCTCGCACGGCTCCAGAAGGAATTCGACGTATTCCAGCATTTCGCCTCCCGCTACCGGGACGACTATCTTTTCTACAACGACCTCCGACAGGATCAATATGAGAATTATTTCCCTGAGACGAACAAGCACAAGCTTCCTGAATCCTGGTATTTGGAACAATACCGTCTCGCCGTTCAAGAGATCGGGAATACTGGTGATGCCAGCCCTTACCCAGTATCACGGGAGGCGTTCGACATTACCAAAGTACCATGCCGCATTGAGGAAGGATCCACCAGAGTGCTTTTCTACCTGATCAGTGTCTTCCCTGGGAGCGCATTGAGGCGGGAGTTTGAACCGGCTTATGGTCTTTCCGGGGGAGTCGCCCATCGGGAAGGGAAAGGGATGTTCGGCACAGAACTTTCCATCGCCGCTGTCGGCCCACACAACTTCGGATACGATGAAAATGGCGGCAGTATTGACACAAAGGGAGCTTTCCTCCGCTTTATGGCCTATTACGGAAGATACCTTTTCTCGGAAGGCAAAATGGGGGTTAACGTTTTTGCAGGGGCCGGATACTCCGCAT
>Ga0310695_10003832_pt1 | contig 28742 bp, 25 predicted proteins | sample RumenRJG_04DNA_FD_203882 | JGI IMG/M metagenome (GOLD analysis project Ga0310695, IMG submission 203882) | Bovine rumen microbial communities from Lethbridge, Alberta, Canada - RJG_04 (v2) (version 2) | ecosystem: Host-associated > Mammals > Digestive system > Stomach > Rumen | place: Canada... | reverse complement strand
AGGTCGCGCAGGATCTAGTTGAGCTGTACGCAAAACGCATGGCCAGAAAGGGGCATGTCTACGGAGAGGACACAGTCTGGCAGAGAGAGCTGGAGGAGACTTTTCCCTATCAGGAGACAGATGATCAGCTTGCGGCTATCGAGGACACCAAACGGGACATGGAGAGCGGCAGGATCATGGACCGCCTGATCTGCGGCGACGTGGGATACGGAAAGACGGAAATTGCCATCCGGGCTGCCTTCAAAGCCGTGCAGGAGGGAATGCAGGTGGCTGTCCTGGTACCGACGACGATCCTGGCACAACAGCATTTCAACACTTTTTCCGAGAGAATGCATAATTTCCCGGTCAATATCGATGTGCTTTCCCGTTTCCGCACCGCAAAAGAGCAGAGAAAGACGATCCGCGACCTGGAGACGGGCGTCGTGGATATCATCGTGGGAACGCATCGCCTTCTGTCCAAGGATGTGAAATTCAAAAATCTGGGGCTTCTGGTCGTGGACGAGGAGCAGCGATTCGGAGTCACGCATAAAGAAAAGATCAAAAAGATGAAAGAGGACGTGGATGTGCTGACCCTCTCCGCGACGCCCATCCCCCGCACACTCCATATGAGCATGGTGGGGATCCGCGACATGAGCGTACTGGAGCAGGCGCCCGGCGACCGCGTGCCGATCCAGACCTATGTCATGGAATATAATGAGGAAATGGTCCGCGAAGCCATCGTCAGGGAACTATCCCGCAAAGGCCAGGTCTACTATGTCCATAACCGTGTCAATGATATAGCCAGGGCTGCTCTGGAAGTTCAGAACCTGGTTCCTGAGGCCAGGGTGACTTATGCCCACGGAAAGATGAAGGAATCCGAGCTGGAACAGATCATGTATGATTTTATCAGCGGCCAGATCGATATTCTGGTATCCACAACGATCATCGAGACGGGCCTGGATATTTCCAATGTCAATACCATCATCATCAGCGACGCGGACAAGCTGGGCCTCTCCCAGCTTTATCAGCTGCGGGGACGTGTCGGCCGTACGGGAAGGACTGCCTTCGCTTTCCTCATGTATCAGCGCGGCCAGATCCTCAAAGAGGTCGCAGAGAAGCGCCTGGCTGCCATCCGTGAGTTCACAGAACTGGGAAGCGGTTTCCGCATCGCCATGCGGGATCTGGAAATCCGCGGTGCAGGCAGTGTCCTGGGCCGTGCCCAGCACGGAAATATGACAGCGGTCGGCTACGACCTGTACTGCAAGTTTCTGGAAGGCGCTGTCAAAAAAGCAAAAGGCGAGGAGATAAAAGAGGAAAAGACGGTCACGGTCAATCTACTGGTAGACGCTTTCCTGCCCGAAAATTACATAGTCAATGAAGAGCAGAAGCTGGAGATCTATAAAAGAATCGCGGCCATCGACAGCGTCTCCGACGTTGAGGATGTCCGCGATGAGCTGATGGACCGATTTGGAAATCTGCCGCTGCCGGCAAGGAACCTTCTGCGTGTCGCCCTGATCCGCTCAGTTGCCGCGCGCCTGGATCTGTCGGAGATCACCGGAAACGGCGGCTCCCTCAAGATCATACCGGATGCGGAGGCAAAGGGTCTGAAGGTGGAGAATATCCCCCGTCTTCTCCAGGTTTACCGGGGACACCTCTCTTTTACGGCAAAGGGAACTCCTCAGTTCCAGCTGAAGTACCCTGTGTCCGGAAGCGTTGTCAAGGATGTAGAGACCCTCCTGCAGGTGACCGAAGACCTGCTGGTGAATATGTCAAAACTCCTGCGTTAAGAATGCAATAGACGCGGGGAGGTCGGGAGAGAGGGCAGCAGAGCTGCCTATGCCCTGTTTCCTATCTTTCAAAAATGATCTCTCCCGAGGCGATGGTATAGCGGATCAGGCCGGGAAGTTCCATTCCCAGGAAGGGGGAGTTGGAGGAGCGGGAGGCGAAGGGCTTTTCTACTGTCCATACGGCACCGGGGTCAAACAGGACAAGGTCGGCAGGCGCATCCTCGCTGACGCGGCCGGCCTTGAGATGATAGAAATCCGCCGGATTGCAGGTGAGGCAGGCGAGGAACTGCCGCATGGTCAGATATCCAGGCTGCACAAGGTTTTTCAGGCCCAGGGAGAAAGCCGTCTCCAGGCCGATCATTCCGCTGGGAGCCTTGGGGAAATCCTGCGCCTTTTCGAAATCCGCGTGGGGGGCGTGATCGGTGGCGATCAGGTCGATCGTGCCGTCCGCCAGGCCCTCTATGATCGCGCGGCGGTCCTCTTCTGTGCGCAGAGGAGGGTTGACCTTGGCGAGAGTTCCGCAGCGGAGAACGGCGTCTTCCGTCAGGGAGAAATGATGCGGCGTTGCTTCCGCGTGGATGCGGGGATTCTGCCTTCGGGCTTTGCGGACAAGGTCCACACCCTCTGCGGTGGATATATGCTGGATGCAGAGGGGCGCACCGGTCCTGACTGCCAGCTCCACATCTCTGCGGATCAGGGTGATCTCCGCCTCGCGGGGAGATCCGGCAAGGCCAAGAGATTGAGCAGCCTTTCCGCCGCCGTTGACCCCGTTCTGGGAGATCAGTGTTTTGTCCTCCTCGTGGAGGCTGACGGGCAGATTCAGGCGTTTTGCCGCCAGCAGGGCTTTTTCCAGGACGGACGAGTCCATGACGGGGACACCGTCATCTGTAAAGCCTGCGGCTCCCGCGGCGGCAAGGGCATCGAAATCGACCGTCTCTTTTCCCTTCATGCCCTGCGTGACATTGGCACAGCTGTAGAGATGGATCTTTTCCTTCTTTGCCCGTGTCAGAATGTCGGAGAGGACAGATACGCTGTCCACGACAGGATTGGTGTTGGCCATGAGGATTATACTCGTATATCCGCCACGTGCCGCCGCAAGAGATCCGGTGTGCAGATCTTCCTTGTGCGTATATCCGGGATCACGGAAATGCGCGTGGGTATCAATGAGGCCCGGCGCAGCACAGAGACCCTCGCCGTCAAGCACGCGCAGTGAGGGAATACTGTCCCCGGAATTCAGGGAAAGATCCCTTCCGATACGCGAAAACTTCCCGTTTTCGATCAGCAGATCTGTTTTCTGTTCTGTTCCGGAGGCGGGATCATACAGATAGACATTCTTTATAAGAAACATGGTTTTCCTCCCTGTAAAGTCTTCGGCGGCGGGATGCCGGATTTTTGTGCTTTCCTGTACCCAGTATAGCACAAAAGGAGACAGGAGGAGACAGGGGACGGTTCTTTACAGTACAGACCCACCTGAAAGGCGAGGTGTTTTGCGCGCTTTTTGCGCAAAACCCGAGTTGAACGGCGCGCGGCGCGCGTAAAGCGCATTGGAATCGCCGCGCGCAGCGTTACATGTTCACGCCCTTCGAGGGGGCGTGAACAGTAACGACGGTTCTTTGTCTCCCAAACATGTATGAATAAACTACGCGCTGCTCCGCGCCGATAAACCGCTTCGCGGTTTATTGCGCTCTCGCATCGCTCCAAACATTCGCACCTCACCCCGCCGCAGCCGCCATGGCGGCCTTGCGTTGCTCTGTGCTCATGTTTGACGCTCGTCAAATGTCCGCAAATGCTCGAGCGAGCTCGGCATTTGCGGCCGCTTGACTCGCTGTTTATTCAGACTATTGTTTTAAAAAACTGTGACAGTGTGGTATACTATTTCAGAACAAATGGTACTGTATACTGTAAAAGTTCGATCAAGCGGCTGCGCGGTTTGGGGGTGCATGGCCTCAGGTATGAATGAGGCAAGTGTCCGGCCCCTGAAGAGCGGACCGGAAAGATAGAAAGGTTATGATTTAAATATGTGGATAATTCGTCTGGCACTGACAGCAATCGTTCTGGTGCTGGTACTTTTGATCGGTGTAATTGAGCATGTGATCACCTGGGTGGTCGGGAAGATCAATCCCGATGCGAGCCTGCGGATGAGAAGCAGTTATGTACGCATGGGGACGAAACTGGTCTGGCTGATCGCGGCCGGAAAAACGACCGTGATCGGAAAGGAAAAAATCCCGACAGACAGGCCGGTCCTGTTCGTCGGCAACCACCGCAGCATGCTGGATGTCGTGATCTGCCTGTCGGTGATCCCCTTCCCTGTCGGCTTTATTTCAAAAATCGAACTGGAAAAAATTCCGTTCCTGCGCATGCAGATGCGGGATATCAACTGTCTCTTCCTCGACAGAAAGGATGACAGAAAGGCACTGAAGGTGATCCTCAGAGCCATCGAACTGGTCAAGGGCGGGCAGTCCATGTTTATTTTCCCGGAGGGGACCCGGTCCAAAGAGGAAGGGAAATTCCTCCCCTTCCACGCGGGCAGCTTTAAGATCGCGACAAAGGCAAAGGTTCCTGTCGTTCCGGTCACCATCGTGGGAACAGGCGATATTCTGGAAGACCACTTCCCTAAGATCAAGGCGGCACCGGTCGTCGTGGAGTTCGGCGATCCGATTGAGACCGCTTCCATGAGCCGCGACGAGCAGAAGGAACTTCCGGACCGCGTACGCGATCTGATCATGGAGACATATGACCGCAACCGCAGGCTCTTGTAAACAGGAGACAATCTGACTGATGAAAAAAAAGACAACAATGACCGTTCTTGACAGCCATATGCTGGCGCAGGATATATGGTCTCTGGAACTTGCCTATGCGCCGGAGGACCTTCCGGAAAAGGTATGTCCGGGACAGTTTGCCGGGCTCTATCCCGCCGGGGGCGAGATGCTGCTCATGCGTCCCATCAGTATCTGCCGCTGGGACAGCGGGCGCGGCGCCCTGCGCTTTGTCTACCGGGCAGCGGGAAAAGGTACGCGCTCCTTTACGGGGCTCAGGGCCGGGGACAAAATGGATATGCTCGGCATTCTGGGCAACGGATATGATCTGGATGAGCTTGGCGGAAAGCATGTGCTTTTGCTGGGAGGCGGAATCGGTGTGCCCCCCATGCTGGAACTGGCGGCTGCCCTGAACAGGTCGGAGGACGCGGGGACCAGGGTCACCGCTGTGATGGGATATAGAAATAACGAGCTCTTCCTCAAAGAGGAGATGGAGGAGTTTGCGGACGTCTACATTGCTACTGAGGACGGCAGCGCCGGTACCAGGGGCAATGTTCTGGACGCGGTCCGGGAGAATGAACTTCAGGCGGATGTTCTGTGTGCCTGCGGCCCGCTTCCCATGCTGCGCGCCATCAAGCACTATGCGCAGGAAAAGGATATTCCCGCTTTTCTGTCTCTGGAGGAGCGGATGGCCTGCGGGGTAGGTGTGTGCCTTGGCTGTGTTGCAAAGACGACCAGGACAGATGAACATTCCAAAGTCCACAATGCCCGTGTCTGTGTGGAAGGCCCGGTCTTTTCAGCGGATGATGTAGACCTGGACTGACATAAAAGCCTCTCACGGCAGTGTGCCATGGCAGAATTGTATCTCTGTAAACAACCGGATTTTTCCGGTTTTTCCCTGCTTATTGTATAGAGGAACCTCCATTGAACACTTCCAATTCATTACCTGAAATGTCATTACAGAAACCGGACATGTCCGTGACCATAGCGGGCGTGACCTTCAAAAATCCGGTGCTCACGGCTTCGGGAACTTTTGGTTCCGGACTTGAGTATGCGGAATTCATCGACCTTGGCCTGCTGGGCGGCCTCGTTACCAAAGGTGTTTCCAATGTCCCGTGGCCGGGTAATCCCACGCCGCGTGTGACGGAGGTCAGCGCCGGTATGCTCAATGCCATCGGCCTGCAGAATCCGGGCATGGAGGTCTTCATCGAACGCGATCTGGCTTTTTTGAAAGGCGTGGACACGAAAGTGATCGTCAATGTCTGCGGCAAGAGCGTAGAGGACTATCTGGACGTCGTCAGGCGCCTGCAGAAGGAGGCAGTGGACATGCTCGAGATCAATGTCTCGTGTCCCAATGTCAAGGAGGGCGCCATCGCCTTCGGCCAGAATCCGGATGCGCTGTATGACATCACCTGCAGGATCAAAAAAGAGGCGGCGCAGCCTGTGATCATGAAACTCACACCCAATGTGACTGATATCACGCAGATGGCCCGCGCGGCAGAGGCAGGCGGCGCAGACGCGATCTCTCTGATCAATACGATCACGGGAGCAAAGATCGATATTGAAAAGAGACAGTTCGTGCTGGCCAACAAGACCGGCGGTCTTTCCGGTCCTGCGATCAAACCGGTCGCGGTCCGTATGGTATGGCAGGCGGCCCAGGCGGTCTCCATTCCCGTGATCGGTATGGGCGGAATCGCCACAGCAGAGGATGCCATTGAATTTATGATGGCAGGAGCGTCCGCTGTTGCTGTCGGAGCCATGAATTTCCATGATCCCTATACGACAGTGCGTGTGGCGGAGGGCATGGAAAAATGGTGCGCCTCCCACGGAGTGGACCGTGTGTCTTCCCTGACAGGAATAGTCTGAATATGGGGAGCAGGGCGGCACAGATATGCTGATTTCATATGTTTTCGCATATGTTCAGACGGATGTGTCGGATACCCGCATGCGGGGTAAAAAACCTGCGGGCGGGTCTTGAATGGATACCCTTATAAAAATTTTTTGAAGGATACAGACAAGCAGCATTTGATTCACTGAAAGCTCGTCGGGACAGAAAGAAAAAGCATGAAGGGGGTATGCGTTTTCTGATGTCAGGACGGATGATAAAAATGTATGGATAAGAAAAAAACGATTACCAGAAATGCCTGTGCCAAGATCAATCTGGGTCTTGATGTTGTAGGTGTCCGCGGGGACGGCTATCATCTGCTTCGCATGATCATGCAGCAGATCGACCTGTTTGATACGCTGACTTTCACAGTCACGGAAGCACAGGGGACAGGGGAGATCCGCCTCATCGATGAGAGCGGGCTGTCTCCCGTCGGAGAGGACAATCTGATCTGCCGCGCGGTCCGCATGATGAAGGAGCAGTATGATCTTCATGCGGATGTTGAAGTGCGTCTCATCAAGAGAATTCCGCTTGCGGCAGGGCTTGCAGGCGGGAGTACGGACGCGGCGGCTGCATTTATCGCGATCAGAGATCTTCTGGTCCCGCAGGTGACTGATCAGGAACTGATGGAACTCGGCGTCCGTCTGGGCGCTGACATTCCTTACTGCATCGCCGGCGGGACGAAGCTGTCCGAGGGAATCGGTGAAATACTCACAGAACTTCCGCCCATGCCGGAATGCGCCATTGTCCTCATTAAGCCGGAGGCGTCTGCTTCCACAGCTCATGTCTACAAGGCGCTGGACGCACTCGGCGGATATCATCATCCCGATATTGACGGACAGATCGAGGCCTTGCGTGCCGGCGATCTGCGAGGCCTGTCGGAGAGATGCGAAAATGTTCTGGAGCTTGTCACGGGAGCAAATCTTCCTGTTATCGGCAGGATAGAGGAATTCCTGATGGAACAGGGCGCCATTGCCTCTCGTATGAGCGGCAGCGGCCCAAGTGTGTTCGGTATTTTTGAAACCCGGGAGCAGGCAGAAAATGCCCGAGAGGCATTTCTGCAAACAGAATCTGCAGCGGGATGCCATAGCTTCATCTGCGCCCCCGTATCTGATTCTGGGATGTAATACTTGCTTATCGCCGAATATGGATCCGGCGGATGCTTGGAGGTAACAATGTCAGAACAGAAAAAGAAGAAATACAATGAAAAAGAGTTCCTGTCTGTGATTCCCGAGGCAATGCCCGCGCAGGATGATCAGCAGTCCATCCCCCTCAGAGAAACGGTTTTTCTGACTCTTCGAAAACTGATCCTGACGGGAAAACTTGATCCCGGAGAAAGGCTTACCGAAGTCCGTCTGGGGAAAATCCTCGGAACCAGCAGGACGCCCATCCGCGAAGCCATCCGCAAGCTGGAGATTGAAGGACTTGTCACCATTACGCCCGGAAGCGGCGCCAGAGTCGCCAAGATCACGGAAGGTGATCTGCAGGATGTCATGGAAGTGAGAAGCACACTTGATCAGCTGTGTGCCAGGCTGGCCAGTCAGAGAATTTCCGAGGAAGACAAGAAAGAGCTTATCAAGGCAAATGAGACCTTTGAGTACAGCACCAAATTCGGCAATGAACAGGAAATCGCGGAGAGCGATGTCCATTTTCATGAAGTGATCACAAGAGCCGCGGGAAACAGACGTCTGGACCAGGTGATGAACGGCATGGCAGACACTATATACCGCTTCCGCTATGAATATATACGGGATGATCTGCACTATGAAGAACTGATCATGGAGCACCGCGCGATCTGCCGCGCCATTCTGGACAGAGACCCGGAACAGGCAGCCGCTGCGGCAAAGGACCATATCGACCGTCAGCACGAGTTCATCCTCGGGCAGCTTCGCAAATCCAAATCCGAAAAATAATGTATAGTAAAGACTGATACATATGATTATGAGACAGTACAGCGAATTGAATCCGGAAATGCCGATCGGTGTCTTTGATTCCGGTATCGGCGGTCTCACTGTCGCGCGGGAGATCATGCGCCAGATTCCCAACGAAAAGATCGTTTATTTTGGAGATACGGCACGTGTTCCCTACGGAAGCAAATCGAGGGAGACCGTGACGCGCTATTGCAGGCAGATCGTCCGTTTCCTTTTGGAGCGCAAAGTCAAGGCCATTGCGATTGCCTGCAATACGGCAAGTGCATATGCCCTTCCGGAGATCGAGCGGGAATGCCCGGTTCCGGTCATCGGTGTGATCCGTCCCGGAGCCCGCACTGCATGTGAATGCACCAAAAACGGCAGGATCGGTGTCATCGGCACACGTGCGACGGTTTCCAGTGACTCTTACACGGAGTTTATCCATCAGATCATGCCCGATGCCCAGGTCTTCGCCCAGGCCTGTCCGCTTCTTGTCCCCCTTGTGGAAGAGGGACTGTGGGAGGATCCGGTGACAGACGAGATCACTCGAAGATATATGGCATCCCTTCTGCATCACGGGATCGACACATTGATCATGGGATGTACCCACTATCCGCTGATCCGCAAAACGATCGGCAGGGCAGCGGGTGATTCGATTTCTCTGATCAATCCCGCCTATGAAACGGCTATGGAGCTTCGCAGCATGCTCGACAATATGGGACTTCTGGCTGACCACCGTCCCGCCCTGGGGACAGGTGTTCCCCAGTACCGTTTTTATGTCAGCGATATGGCCAACCAGTTCCAGCAGTTTGCCAATTCCATCATTAAGTACGGGATCCTGGCATCGGAAAAGATCGATATACATACCTATTCCTCAGCCCCGCTCTCCGCAGGGGAGAAAAGCTGATGACCGCCATGTCCGGCGCCGGAAAAGGAGGAGGAAGAGGTCTCTGCGACGGGGGAGATCGATTTGCCATGGAAGATCATTTTCATAAGGCGGATCCCCCGGAGACAATGCCGGATCAGGAGGGAGTGCCTGTTCTTCTGACTGTGACGGGTAAGCAGACTGACCCGGACGGAAGCACACAGGAGAACACCTCTGTGTATCGGGCGGTCTGCAGAAATAAAGAGGATGGATTCTTTTTTTCCTATTTTGACGAAGGAACCAAGGTCAACCTCTTTTTATCCCGCGGCAGCGCCTGGATGCAGAGAGGGACGGTCAGAAGCGCCCGGATGGTCTTTGACCCTTCTGTGCCTTCGACCAGATGCAGCTATGAGACTGATTACGGCATTATCCCTATGGAGATACGCACGGAAGGCATCTCCGTGATGGCGGGGGGCCTGCGCAGAAAAAGTGTCGAAAGCAGGAAAAGCATTGCGGATGACAGGGTCAGCAATAGGGACAGCAGCATCAGCGGGAACCGGAGCGATGACTTTTCCCGGGCTGCCCGGAGCCTTCAGGCACGGATCCGTTATACCCTTGTCATGGACCGGGAATACGAGCTGAAATGTTCAGTGACAATAAAAACGCAGCAGATCGTCTGATGATCTGCTGCGTTCTTTTTTCTCTTTATTGCTGCCTTATGTAAATTATTTTACAGGCTTGGCACCGGCCTTTTCCTGAAGCTTTTCGACCCAGCTCTTTTTCCTGGGAGTGGTATCTGTCTGAAGACGTCCGCGGAGTCCCTTGACTTCCACAATATAAATGCCGCTCACCATTGCCTTGATCTGCTTCTTGACAGGGATGCTGTCAAAAATCTTTTCATCGCAGATGAAGTTGATGAACTGCGGACCGACCTTTGCCTTGACCACCGGTACCTTGGAACGCTTGGCGTACCACGGAGTCTGCTGGATGACCTGATCGGGAAGGCCCGACTCCTTCAGCTTCAGCCGCTTCTTGTCAATGACCAGCAGCGTCATGGGCTGCTTCATGGCCTGGATTTGTTCGTTTGACTGTTCCTGCCTTGCCTGCAGGCGCTTACCGATAAAATACAGTGCTATGAGCACGCCTACAAGGATGACAGCTATAATGAGTAATATAATTGTTACACGGCTCAAGATAAACCCTCCATCTGTTCTTCATTTTTAAATATCTACTGAAAATATAATCTGTATCCGCCGTATCACGGCGACTATTTTTGGCTGTTAATCATTCTAACATTCTTTTCCTGTCAAAACAAGACAGAAGTGTAAAGGTATTAGGGGAGACGGGTTGGAGACAGGTTGGAGACAGGGGACGGTTCTCTTCCCCCGGCATGTTTACAGCATTGTTTTCAACACAGTTTTTTCAGAATTCTTCCCTTTTAAGTTTTCAGGTCCTGTGATACACTATAGCAGTTAATATCTTTTTCAGGTAAGTAATGCTGAACCAAAAGAGCAGAAGAACAGATGTGAATTGCTCTTTTCAAATGGAGGTAAACGAATGAACAAAAACGTGCTTGCCCTGATTGCGGGCGCAGCAGCCCTGTGCATGATGACAGCCGGCTGCAGTTCGCAGACAGCAGACAACACTACAGCAACAGCAACAGAAGCCGCTACATCGGCTGCAGCGGCAACGACTGCGGCAGCAGCCGCTGCGGAAGAGGAGCCGGGCTGGCAGGATGATGACATGGCATATCTCTCCGGCATTAAAGCGTCGGATTATGTCGAACTGCCCGACGGATATAAACATCAGGAAGTAGAGGCCGCGAAACCCAAGGATCCCACGGATGAGGATGTAGAGGAAAGGATCGAGGCAGTCCTGCAGAGTAACGGAACTCTCGAGGAAGTCGACCGCAAGGTCGAGGAATGGGATACCGTCAATATTGATTATGTCGGAAAGATCGACGGGAAAGAATTTGAAGGCGGCAGCGGAAACTACGATCTGGTCATCGGTTCCGGCGCCTTCATCGAAGGATTCGAGGATGGTCTGATCGGCGCAGAAAAGGGTGAAAAACTGGATCTGAATCTGAAGTTCCCGGAGAACTATCCGGCTGCGGATGTTGCCGGCAAGGATGTTGTCTTTACCGTCACTGTCAACAAGATTTCCGATTATAAGCTCACAGATGATTTCGTCAAAAGCCTGAATCTGACCAATGCCTTCGGACAGGCCGTCACAGACGTATCCACTTTCCAGGAATATGTCCGCAGCAATATGATCGAAGAGAATGAAGCGGCTTATACTTGGACTGTCAGGCATCAGATTGACAACCGGCTTCTGGAGACCTGCACCTTCAAGCAGGATATCCCCGAAAATATGCTGGAGAGCTATTATTTCCAGTATCAGAATTATCTGAATAATGCTGCTTCCGCCAGTTACATGGATCTGCCCACATATATGCAGAGACAGTACGGTGCAACCCAGGATAATTACGAGACCATGATCCATGATTTCGCCAAACAGGGCGCTCAGTTGGGGATCATTTATCAGGCGATCGCGGATGAGCATGAACTCAACCCCACGGCGGAAGAGATCCAGGGAGCGATCGGCGAGTATGTGAAGGCCGATACCACCGGATTAAAGGCGGACGATCTGGATCGTTTTATCAAGGAATATATCCGCGACGAGCTTGTGAGCAACCGCGTGCGCAGCTGGCTTTATGAAAACTGTAAAGTGACAGAGCCCGAAGATGATTCCGAAGAGGCTTCCGAAGAAAAATCCGATGAGGATGCTTCTGCATCTGAAACAGCTTCTGCATCCGAAACATCCGAAGAGAACACTGAGGAAGCTTCCGCGGGTAATTCTTCTTCTGACATTGCGGATGACAATGCGGAGAATGCAGACACCGGCTCTTCGGCAGAGGATTCCGGCGAGGGACAGACCGCGGACAGCGCGGCCGCGCATGAAAACTAAAACAAAAACAGATTATTCACTATTCAAGGAAGAAAAGACTCGAAAAGAGGGGAAAACAGTATGAGACAGGAATACAGCCTGACAGAGATCAAAGATCTCTTTGCGACAAAAGAAGCGTTTGCTGACAAGACCGTCACGGTAGGCGGATGGATCCGTTCCAACCGTGACTCCAAGAAGATTGGCTTTATCACGCTCAATGACGGAAGCTGCTTCCAGACACTGCAGCTTGTCTACTCAAGCGATCTGGAGAATTTCGCACAGGCCGCCAAGCTCAATATCGGCTCCGCTGTCATCGCGACAGGAACCATTGTCCTGACACCGAATGCAAAACAGCCCTTCGAGATGCAGGTGGCCAAGATCGAGGTGGAAGGTGCTTCCTCCCCCGATTATCCGCTGCAGAAAAAACGCCACAGCTTTGAATATCTGCGCACCATTCCCCATCTGCGTGTCCGTGCCAACACCTTCACTGCTGTGTTCCGTGTACGCTCCCTGATCGCCTATGCGATTCACAAGTTCTTCCAGGAGCGCGGTTTTGTCTATGTACATTCTCCCATTATCACCGGCAGCGATGCCGAGGGCGCGGGCGAAATGTTCCAGGTGACCACTCTTCCCATGGAGGAACTTCCCAGGACAGAGGACGGCAAAGTCGACTATTCACAGGACTTCTTCGGAAAGCCCGTCAACCTGACCGTCAGCGGCCAGCTGGACGTCGAGACCTATGCATTTGCCTTCCGCAATGTCTATACCTTCGGCCCGACCTTCCGTGCCGAGGTCTCCAACACAACCCGCCACGCAGCTGAGTTCTGGATGATCGAGCCTGAATTCTGCTTTGCGGATCTCAAGGACAACATGCAGCTGGCTGAGGACATGCTCAAATATATCATCCGCTACGTCCTGGAGAATGCCCCTGAAGAGATGAACTTCTTCAACCAGTTCATAGACAAGGGCCTTCTGGACCGCCTCAACCACGTGCTTAACTCTGATTTCGGTCATGTGACCTATACTGAGGCCATCAAGATCCTCGAAAAGCACAACGACGAATTCGATTACAAGGTATCCTGGGGCTGCGATCTGCAGACCGAGCACGAGCGCTATCTCACCGAGAAGGAATTCAAGCGCCCTGTTTTCGTCACAGATTATCCCAAGGAGATCAAGGCCTTCTACATGAAACTGAACGACGACGGCAAGACTGTCGCCGCCATGGACTGCCTTGTTCCCGGCATCGGCGAGATCATCGGCGGCAGCCAGCGTGAAGAGGACCTCGACAAGCTGGAGAAGCGCATGGACGAGCTCGGCCTCGATAAAGAGGGCTACCAGTTTTACCTTGACCTTCGCCGCTACGGCAGTGTCCGTCACGCCGGTTTCGGCCTCGGCTTCGAGCGCTGCGTCATGTACCTCACCGGCATGGGCAACATCCGTGACGTCCTGCCCTTCCCCCGCACCGTAGGAAACTGCGAATTATAACCGAACATAACGAAGGGCCATCCACACAACCGCTTGATCGGAATTTTGCAGTAAATAAAAGCACAGGCGCGTCGAGCTTGCTCGAAAGCGCCTGTGTTTTTTTTTGCCGGGGGAGACAGGGGACGGTTCTTTGTCTCCCTTGACAGCAACTTCCGCTTTCGTGTAATATTAATCATGCCTATAGGGAGTGCGCGAGAGACAAGCTCGATGACCGCACAGCAACCTGCTGATCACTGCAGTAAGGTGCTAAAGCTTGAACGATGGGTGTGAATCGTGATCTTTGCTGCACCTGTCTTAACGATGGGTGCTTTTTTCATTGTATTTTCATTGATAAGCTGACAAGCTTCGGCTCATGTCCGCACTCCCGGGAAATCAGATTATCTTTATCTTTACAGGAGGACGACATCTATGAAGAAATCGCTGAGAAAAGAGAGAACCGTGACAGAGCTTCTGGCTGTGAAAAACAAAAGCCTGATCGACAGGATCCGGTACAGGAATCTGCCGCGCCATACCTTTATTTACTGCAGAAGCCGGAACATTGCCGAACGATTCCTTGCCGATGCAGAGGCGGAAGGCTTCACCTTCGGGGACGGTAGAAAGCCTGCAGAAAAAGAATATGATGATATTTTTTCTCTGCATGATGACCTCACGATCTCCTATACCGGATGGGCAGGACATGTGCTGTTCAGAAACGCCGTCGGGAACCTTATACGCATCGACTACGGGAAATATATTGCGGGAGCTTCGGATTATCAAATGCCCTGCGCACGCGGGCGGAAAAACAGATCGCCGCGTCCTTGTTGAATACTGATAAAAAAATCTGCTGATCAATATAAAAATTGTGGATATTGAACATCTTTGCCGCGATTCGTGCTATTATATATACATACCTGCATCATTTGTATTTTCTTAAATAAGGAGGAAAAAGAAATGGCACTTGTAACCACGACAGAGATGTTTAAAAAGGCTTATGATGGAGGCTATGCGATCGGCGCCTTCAACGTCAACAACATGGAGATTGTCCAGGCCATCACTGAGGCAGCTGCCGAGCTGAAATCCCCTGTCATCCTGCAGGCTTCCGCGGGCGCCAGAAAGTATGCCAATTCCGTATACCTGAAAAAACTGGTTGAGGCAGCTGTAGAGCTGTATCCGGATATCCCGATCGCCCTGCATCTGGACCACGGCGCAGACTTTAATGTTTGCAAGGAGTGCGTCGACGGCGGCTTTACTTCCGTCATGATCGACTATTCCAGCCATTCCTTCGAGGAGAATATCGAGGAGTCCAGACGTGTTGCGGAGTATGCGCATGAGCACGGCGTAGTCGTAGAGGCTGAGCTCGGAACACTTGCAGGCATCGAGGATGCCGTCAAGGTTGACGCCGACAAGGCAATGTTCACAGATCCCGACGAAGTCGAGGAATTTGTCAAGAGAACCGGCGTGGATTCCCTTGCGATCGCGATCGGCACCAGCCACGGCGCATACAAATTCAAACCCGGCACAGATCCCAAGCTCCGCTTTGATGTTCTGGAGGAAGTGGCCAGAAGGCTGCCCGGCTTCCCGATCGTTCTCCATGGCTCCTCCTCTGTTCCGCAGGAGTATGTAAAGATCATCAATGCCCACGGCGGCGCTCTGAAGGATGCCATCGGCGTACCTGAGGATCAGCTTCGCAAAGCAGCTGCAGGCGCGGTCTGCAAGATCAATATCGACTCGGATCTCCGTCTCGGCATGACAGCCGGTATCCGCGAGCACTTCGTGGCACATCCGGATCACTTCGATCCCAGACAGTACATCGGCGACGGCCGCAAGTATGTCAAGGACATCGTTGCGCATAAGATCACCAAGGTGCTCGGATCCGACGGCAAGGCATGATCCACTGATAACAAACATCGTTAAATCCTGATTTAAACAGGGGCCGTTTCCCGGTGTGCCGGGAAACGGCCCCTGTCTGCAGAGCATCTACCTGATCCATTTGTCTGTGACGGTCGGTCTGTCGTAGCCCCAGTCTTCATCCACTGCATGAACGACCAGCTGAAAGCCGTTTTTTTTAAGCACATTGGCAGAGGCCCGGTTTTCAAGCATGGTGCTGGCAGTGATGATCTCGATATCTGTCTCGTTATAGAGATAGTCGATCATCATTCCCAGGGCTTCGCGCGCGATTCCTTTTCCCCAGTATCGCTCCAGGAGCCTGTAGCCCACACTGATTTTGTGGATCGGATCCCGATATCCGTACATTTCCGCCAGGCCGCAGAATTCATCCTCCATGAATACCCCCAGGATGATCGACTCTTTCCAGCATTCGTCATAAAGATGGTCGATCACATACCCGACATCCGGATATTTCTGTTCGAACAGATACGTCGGCAGATACCGATAAACGCTGGGGCTGTCCACCAGTTCCTGCAGACCGGACTGATCTGCCCGGGTCAGGCGTCTTAATGTGAGCCTTGTCCCCTTCAGGAAGGGTATTTCGGAAAACAGCTTCTTTTTTACAGGACTGTTTAAATTTGAACCGGCGGTTTCACCTGTCTGCTTCAGCATTGTATTCGATCTCCTTTTGAGAATAACCTTTGCAGACCAAGTATAAACCACAATCTGCGTAAGCAAAAGAGCCGTTAATATTTGCTGCTGTATTATTGGGTTTACTGTAACAGTTTCCGAAAAAGAATACAGGGATCATCCCCCTTCATGAGGAATGATCCCTGTATTCTTTGTTATTTATGATAAAAAACTATGTTCACCACCTGATGCACAGGACTGCTTTTTCCGGCTTTTCCTCCAGGTGCAGAGTGTATATGAATGCCGGTACGCTGTTTTTTCCTTCTTCAGGAGACACCTTCGTAAGTGTGTTCACAGAATTCTCTGTGACAATCTTTGATGTGATGTCCGCTCCGTTGAGTTCCGCATTCCTGCATTCCCGATGCGACAGCCAGGAGACGGTGCCGGTCTCTCGAAGCACTAGTGTGGTACAGCTCGGGGCTTCCGATACATACTCCACTGCGGAAAAGCCCGCATATTTTTCGGTGAGACCCAGACAGGAAAGAGATTCCTTTTCCGGGAGAATGACATACCAGCCGAAGCCCTGCGCATCCATTGTTCCCTCAAAGCGTCCTTCTGTCCCGATGGACCAGGCCTGTTTTCCAAACCAGTCATAGACCCAATACCTCCGGGATTTCTCCAGCTCTGGAATATCAGAGGGAGCAAAGGAGAAGCTCTGCTGTTCCCCGGTCAGGTTGTAGACGGCGATGCCTCCGGCCATGCCGCTGCCCCAGGGAGCGGCGTTGTGGAGTTTGAGCACGCCGCCCGAGCGCGGATCTGAGAAGACACAGTCCTCTGTGGGCTTTGCCGAGCGGATCATCATGGGCAGTGAACCGTCCAGATAGGCGAGAGGCCTGAGTACGTCGGGATTTGTCTCGCCCACCCGGTCGCTGAAGTAGACAGGACCGCCGCTGATGGCTCTGAGCAGACTGTGCTTTCTGCCGTCGGGATGGCTGGTCCAGAACATGTCCCAGTCGCAGCAGTAGAGCTCGTCGTGGTAGATCGCGTTATAGGCATTTTCCAGCAGGTGCTCGGTAAAGCTGCCCTCCCGGTCGGGGAAGAAATCATCGCTGTTGCGGGATACGGCGGATGCGGGGCGGGCGAGGACATTTTCCATAGCCATTCCCATGCAGTTGAGGATGTTGTTGTCCATCAGGGAAGCACCGCTCTCCAGCGCCTCATTCATGCCCCGGACGGCAGAACTGACGGGAAGAGTATTTTCAAAATATCTTGCCGCTGTGCTCTGCCCGTCCACTTTTACAAATTCGATGCCCTGGCGCCGCAGCAGCTGATACCAATGCTGATAAAAGGCCGCACCGTGCTCCGGACTGGGTACAAGGAGGCCATTGACAGTCTTTGTAAGGTGTTCCGCTTCCTGCTCCGCCAGTACGGAATCTTTCTGAACACCGCTCCAGTAGCCGCCAAGAGCGTGCCAGACTCCAAACTTCTGTATGGTGGAACTCCGGCGGATGTCCTTTACCATCTGAGAGAAGCCGCCGGGGAATTTTTTCCTGTCGGGAACGAAATCTGTCAGGAAGGTATCTTTGGTGCTCATCCAGCCATCGTCGATGATCATCCACCGGACCGGAACCGACTTTTGGCTGAACTCCTCGGCTTTCTGCCGCAGACCGGTCTCATCCACATCCGTATAGAAGGCGTTCCAGCTGCACCAGCCGAGGCTGCGGAACTGGTCCGGCAGGCGCCGCTCCTGACGCATAGGGATCCCTTTCTCACCGGCCAGCCAGGTAAAGGCGCAGTGTACTGCCTCCCGGACGGTGTCACCTTCTGCCAGAATATAGAGGGGTTCCTCTACACTCATAGATCCTCCCACACCGGCGCTCAGTTCCAGACAGAGCTCTGTCTCTGTTCCTCCGTTGACGGCGGCTTTCCAATGTTCACCTACCATAGGGACAAGGCAGGCACATTTGTCTTTGCCTTTGAGCAGGAGGACCTGTGTTCTGGGGGGGATATCCTCAAAGCGCTCTGCGAATGCGGGACGGGTCCACCAGTCCGCGAACATATACATTGCCGTCATTTTCTCAGGCTTGGGATCCAGGGGTACGAAAACGCGGATGGGCGTTTTCTGGTCCAGACCGTCGAATATCCAGTGGTCTTCCTGCAGCAGATTCAGATGAAGGGAGACAGACTGAAGCTGTCCGGACCGGTGCTCCGCCAGACGGACAGACGAACTTCCCAGAATGAAGTCCTCCTGATTGACAGGAACCATACCGACGATAACATCTCCGCTCTGACGGCGGATTTCCATTTTCAGCTGTGTAAGCTCTTTCATGACCTTTCCTCCCGGATTTCATGGTGTTTTTCTTTAATGTAAAAGAATTATAAAACCGCATAAAGGACGATGTATATGGGAAAATGCAATGGTTTATATTCTGAAAGTTTTACATGCGTCAGTGTATGCAGAAAGAGGCTTTTCAATATGCCTGAAACGAAGTTGAAACAGCCTGAAAGAATCGGGATTTGCGATTGTTTATGACGGTCAGTCTCAGAAGGGACTTCTGTGGATCACGGCGGGATCCATCCGGCTGAGATCCGTACACCCGGTAAATGCCATTGCCTTGGCCAGTTCGTCTCTTGCTTTTGTGAGATAAGTGAAGACGCCGTCCTCTCTGTCCCTGGTATAGGCTGCCATCAGGGGTCTGCCGATACAGACACCCTTTGCGCCCAGCGCAATCGCTTTAAAGGCATCCATACCGGTCTGGATCATGCAGTCCGCAAATACAGGGACATCATCCCCCGCCATCTTTGCGATCTCCGGCAGAAGATAGAGCGGCGGCAGTGCATATTCGATCCTGTTATTGTGGTGCGATACTACCATCCCCCTGACGCCTGCTTTGAGCGACTGGTCTGCGTCGTACAGACTCAGCACGCCTTTTGTAATGAGGGGAAGCTCTGTGGACTTCACGATCTGTGTGAGTTCCTCTGTCGTCAGGGCCTTCATTTCCTCATCATCCACAATATCAGGCCCCCCGTCTTCTGCGAAAGGATGGTCGATATCAATGCCGACTGCCAGCAGCCCCAGCTTCTGTGCATGTTCGATCTTTTTATAGATGAGGTCGCGGTCTGCATAGGGCTTGATGATCTCAATCAGGTGTACACCGGTTCCGGCCAGCATTTCGATTTCCTCTTCCTCAGCTGCTCCGTACCACATGACACATCCCGCCTTCTTTGCGCCGAGCGCGATTCCGCGAGCCATACCGCCCTCTCCGAGCTGCTCCAGGTGGGACAGAGCCGCCGTCATGATCGGGGAGGAGAAGGCCTCTCCGTACAGAGTGAACCCTGTATCGGGATTGTCTGAATTCATATAGCGTGTTTCAATCAGCAGAGAGTCCAGATAATCTCTCGTGATTTTGTTGGAATTTCCGGCCTGTGACATCGCAAACCTCCTTTTTCGTATATATTATCTACGAGACGTCTATTATTTATCATTTTAACAGACAAACAGAATACCCGCAAAGAAAATAGTTGTTAGAGGGGGAGACAGGGGACGGTTCTTGTCTCCCCGCGCTGTTCCGCTCGGGTTTCTAGCCGGTCTGTACAGATAACAGTGCCAGTGAAAAAAGAAAAAGAAAACAAAAGCATTGACACTGTGTCAGAAAATGCATATAATGCAATTATTGACACAGTGTCAACAAACCCGTGTCCAGAATCAGGAGGAAAGGATAATGATCAAAGGAACACCCGAGCTTATAGCAGAAAGAAGAGAAGAGATTGTCAATGCCTGCGAACAGCTCTATCAGACTATGGGTTTCAAGGAGATTACACTCAAAGAAATCGGAAAAGTGACTTCTTTCTCACGCCCGACCATCTATAACTATTTCCAGACCAGGGAAGAAATTTTCCTCGCTCTGTTTGAGCGGGAATATGATCGCTGGAATGAAGAACTTGAGACGATCATCGAAGAGAACGAAAGGCTGACAAGAAGACAGGTCGCTGAAAAAATTGCGCATTCGCTGGAAAACAGGGAACAGCTTCTAAAACTCCTGTCCATGAATAATTATGACATGGAGGCAAACAGCCGGCAGGAATTACTGACGAGTTTTAAGACCGCCTACGGGAAGTCCATGAGGAATATGGGCAGTATTCTCGACAAGTTCTGTCCGGAGATGAGTGCTGATGATAAGCAGACCTTTATTTATGTATTTTACCCCTTCATGTTCGGCATTTATCCTTACTCTGCGGTAACGGACAAACAAAAGGAGGCAATGAAAGAAGCCGGCGTGGACTATGCCTATCAATCCGTCTATGAGATCAGTTTCAGATGTCTCGCAAAGCTGCTGGGTGTTTAAAAAATTGCTGACAATATCATTTCTGCGGTGAAGACTGCCGCTCTGGCGGGCGGCATGGTCGGAAAGGGAGACAACAATGAAATACACGAAACTTGGAAATGCAGACTTGAATGTATCCCGCATCTGCATGGGATGTATGGGTTTTGGCGACTCCGGAAGAGGCCAGCACAGCTGGACGATCGATGAGGAGCATAGCAGAGAAATCATTAAACGGGGACTGGAGCTGGGCGTCAATTTTTACGATACGGCCATTGCCTATCAGAGCGGTACCAGTGAGCAGTATGTCGGCAGGGCGCTGCGGGATTATGCAAAGCGTGAGGACATTGTCCTTGCAACGAAATTCCTTCCCCGGACACAGGAGGAAATCGAGAGAGGGATCAGCGGACAGCAGCACATCGAGAACATGATCAACACAAGCCTGCAGAACCTGGGCATGGATTATGTAGATCTCTATATCTATCACATGTGGGACTGGAACACACCCATCTACGATATTCTGGATGGGCTGAACCGCATTGTGAAGGCAGGCAAAGCAAGATATATCGGCATTTCCAATTGCTTTGCATGGCAGCTCGCCAAGGCAAATGCCATTGCTGAAAAGGAAGGCTTTGCCGGGTTTGTTTCCGTCCAGGGGCATTACAACCTGATCTTCCGCGAGGAAGAACGCGAAATGGTCCCCTATTGCCAGGAGGAAAATATCGCGCTCACCCCCTACAGCGCACTGGCGAGCGGACGTCTTTCCAGAAAGCCGGGAGAAGGTGCGACAAAGCGGGCGGCTGAGGACAGTTACGCAAAGTTCAAATATGATGCAACAGCAGACCAGGACAATCTGATCATCAGCCGTGTTGCCGAACTTGCTGAAAAGCATGGCGTGACCATGACAGAGGTATCTCTGGCATGGCTGCTCACAAAAGTGACATCACCTGTTGTCGGCGCAACAAAGTTCCATCATATTGAGGGCGCGGCAAAGGCAGTTGATCTGGAGCTGACCAAAGAAGAGCTTACTTATCTGGAAGAATTGTATGTGCCCCACCCCCTTGCAGGCGTGATGGCACAGAACAAGCCTGCAAACGCCAAGGAGAAACATGTCTGGTCAACAGGAGATCAGAAGATCACTTCGGCATCAGAAAAATAAAAGCATATGTTTGAAAATACGAGGGCATGGAGTTTTTTATGCAGGGAAAAAAGAATAACAGCATGGTAAAAAGGATCGTAGATGTCTGCATGACCATTCTCCTGCTCTGTCTTATGGCCTGTCAGGTGACCGGTGAGCAGGCGCATGAATGGATCGGCATGGGGATGACGGTGCTTGTCATTGTACATCAGATTTTAAACAGAAAATGGTACGGCGCGGTCTTCAAGGGCAGGTACACAGCTTATCGGGTTTTGTCTACTGCAGTGAATATACTGCTGCTCCTGTCGTTTATGCTGACAGCTTTTTCCGGAATGTCGATGAGCGGATATGCGGTGCCTTTCATGTACGGACTGACGGACGTCGCCCTTGCCAGAAAAATGCACCTTTCCATGTCGCACTGGTCCTTTGTCCTGATGGGGCTGCACCTTGGCCTGCATGTCCCGGTGATGGCAGCAAAGTGGAAGCTGTCAGACAGAAGGAAATCTTTGATTTCGGTAATCTTTTGCGGCATCGCCGGAATCGGTTTATTCCTCTTTCTTCGAAACGGAATGCCGGATTATCTGCTCTTCCGGGTCCTGTTTGCTTTCCTGGACTATGAAAAGCCGGCCGCATCGGTATTTCTGGAGAATATCCTGATGCTGCTGTTCTGGGCCTTCGTCGGTGCCCAGGGCGCCCTGCTTTTCAGAAAATCTTATGGAAAAGAGAATGAAAAAAAGAATCCCCTGCTTCCGGCTGTCCTGGTGATGGCTGCAGTGATCCTTGGACTGGTGCTGGGATTACTACGGGGAATATGACCCTTCCCATACGTCTGACCCGACCGGACCGGCATCCGGCACAAGACACGTGTACAGGGGCGGAGGCTGGAACGATTTTGCCAAGAATATGCGCAGCGCATACAGAGCAGCAGGACAGGCAGATCTGACAAGCTATAACCTGGGGGTCCGCCTTGTAAGGAATGGCGGCAGCAGCCGGAGCGGCATCGTGACGGAGGCGGAAGGTTTGGACAGAGCCTGACGGCGATTGCCAAGCTTGCACCGGATGCGGTGATCGGCGAGGGACTGTCGGTCCATTATTCAGGAGATACTTCAACCCCGGATGAAATATCTGCCTGGCTTGATGTCAACGGGATCAAACATTGAAAAAGATTGAAAAAAACGCTTTTAAGGAAAACAGTAGTAATTCTTTTTGCATATATAACATAAGACGGACAAGGAGGTATCTATGAAAAAGAGATTGCTGCCCATGAGTATGTTACTGGTTGTTTTACTTCTCGGGCTCTCCGCATGCGGAAGCAGCTCGCCTGCAGCCGGACAGGACTCGCAGGTGCCGCAGGAGACCGCGGCAGATGCACAGGAAACAGAAAGTCTGGAACAAGAGGAAGAAGAAACAGCAGAAGAAACGGAAGAGACTAAAGAGCCGGAGCAAGCTGTGCAGGGAAGCACAGAAATGGAAACTGCAGCCGCTGAAAATGACGCGACAGCGGCAGCAGCTTCGGAAGCAGAATCCCATACTCCCAAGGGCAATGCCCTGGCGGTTTACTTCAGCAGAGTCGGAAACACGGATTTTCCTGAGGGGATTGACGCGGATTCCAGCGCAAGTATCCGGATCGATGACAATGGTCTTATGGGAAATGCCGGTCAGATCGCGGCGTGGATTGCGGAGGAAGCAGGCTGCGAAACGATGGAGATCCTGACAGAGGAAACCTATCCGGCAGATTACAATGAGACGGTCGACCAGGCAAAGCAGGAGCAGAACGAAGGCTTCAGACCGCTTTTGAAGGCTGATGAAAAGGCGGTTGAGGATTATGAAACGATCTATCTTGTCTTTCCCAACTGGTGGGGAGACCTGCCCATGCCTGTCTATTCTTTCCTGGAGGCGCATGATCTGGCAGGAAAGACTGTCAACGTCTTTGTCACACATGAAGGAAGCCGTTTCTCCAATACCGTCGGAACGATCGCGGAACTGGAACCCGGCGCGGATGTCCGGGAAGGACTTGCGATCCAGGGCGGAAGCGTCTCGGACAGTGAGCAGACCATCAGACAGTGGGTGATCGATAATAAAGACTGAAGATAATCCGAATTAAGGATGATCAGAACCAAGGATGATCAGAACCAAGGATGATCGGAACCAAGGATGATCGGAACCAAGGGTGATCGGAACCAAGGATGATCAGAATTAAGGATGATCAGAACCGGATAAGCAGGAATGAAGGCCGGAAACTGCTTGCGGCAAAATAAAACAGCGCCTTGGGTGATGCTTACCCTGGGCGCTGTTTTCATATTGACAAGAAAAAAATAAATTCATACCATAAAGGCAGGAACTCTGATTTTGGCAACAATAAACGGCAGCTCCTGCCGGGAAAATCGAGAGGTATGAATATGGAATTCAAAGAAGTGATCAAAGCCCGTTACTCCTGTAAAAAATATAGTGACCGCAAGGTGGAGCCCGAAAAGCTGAACGCTATTCTGGCGGCGGGACGGCTGGCCCCCACGGCCAAGAACCTGCAGGAGCAGCACGTCTATGTGCTCCAGTCTGCAGAGGCGCTCGCAAAGTTCGATGCCGTGACTCCCTGCCGTTACGGCGCTCCCACAGTGCTCCTTGTTGCTTTCGACAAGTACAATGTATTTACTTATCCCGGCGGCAAGAGAAATTCCGGTATTGAAGACGCGACGATCGTGGCGACGCACATGATCCTGGCAGCGGCCGATGAGGGCGTTGACAGCTGCTGGATCAACAATCTCGATCCGGATCAGCTGGCAGCGGATCTGGGTCTTCCGGAGAACGAAGAGATCCTGATGGCGATGGATCTGGGCTATGCGGCAGAGGGTGTCGGTCCGCTCCCCAACCACAGCAGCAGGAAAGACCTTTCTGACACTGTAAGCTATATCTGAGCGGAGCTTTGCACATAGATAAAGGCCGGCCGGCTATTCATCTGTTTTCGACAGAGCATCCTCGACAGGGCATCTCCTACAGGGGGCAAACAGTAAAGATAAGCAATGCGGACGGGAAAATTTATGCAAGAAAAGAACAGTTTGTTTTTACCTGAAAGAATAGACCTGCATATGCATTCGACGGTCTCTGACGGCACAGATCGTCCGGAAGAAATCCTTAAACTGGTAAAGGAAGCGGGAATTGAATTATTTTCAATCACGGATCATGACGCTGTGAAAGCCTGCACCAGTATCCGGGAAAAATGGAAAAAAGGGGATCCTGCTTTCATTACCGGGGCGGAATTTTCCTGCAAGGACGACCAGGGCAAATACCATATCCTCGGATATGGATATGATCTGAAGGCCTCTTCAATCCATGAACTGGTCAGAACGGCCCACGATTACAGAATGGACAAAGTGCTTGCCCGACTGGATTTCCTTAAAAAAGAATTTGGATTTGTATTTCCGGAGAAGGTGATCGAAAAGCTCCTTGCTCTTGACAATCCTGGAAAGCCTCATATCGGAAACCTTATGGTTAAATTCGGATACGCGGAGTCAAGGGACATCGCGATCACCCGCTATGTCAATAGGTGTTCTTACAAGAGCAAATATTTAAAGCCGGAAGCCGCGATCAAGGGAATCATCGATGGCGGCGGAATTCCGGTACTGGCGCATCCTGCCTTCGGCAACGGGGAGCAGATGATCGTCGGTGAAGAGATGAGCAGACGCCTCGACCGCCTGAAAGGCTTCGGGCTGCAGGGTGTGGAGGCATATTATTCGAAGAATACGAAAAAACTCCAGGAGGAAATGCTGGCTTTTGCCAGAGAAAAGGACCTGCTTGTCGTAGCGGGCAGCGATTATCACGGCAGCAACAAAAAAGTCCGTCTCGGAGATACCGGCTGCAAAAATGCGGCACAGGGTCCCGACAGTCTGCGAAGATTTTTGGAAGAGATTCAGGACAAAATACTGATGTAAACGGATAAACGGATAAAAAATGCTCCCTTCAGGGCGGCAGGAGGAAATCTACTCCTGCCGGATCCGAAGGGAGTATTTTTGTTAGTCTGTTCGCTGCAGTACAGATCCACATGAAAAGCCAGGTGCTTTGTACGTGCATGGCTCATTGCTATTTATATTGTTCGGAAAGGCGTTTTATTTCATCACGCATTTTTTCGACGACGGATTCCGGAGCCGTGATGCGGACATCACTGCCGATTGCCATGATCCAGCCGAGAAACTGGTTGCTGACTGCAACGTTGACAACAGTGCGGAAATGATCTTCATCCACCGGCATGATGGGGAGGTCCTTGCCGAAACGGTCGATCAGGACGCCGACCATCTCATTTTTGGCTTCCATAGTGACCTTGGTCTCTTCTCCGCCGTACATGCCGAAAAGGCTCCTTGTGTAGCGGGGCAGATCAAAAGCCTGGAATTCTGCCCGGCCCTGTCTGCGCTCTCCCAGAATGGAGATCTTCAGCATCTTGTCGACCCTGTAATGCTTGATCTTTGATTCAGCAGCATCAAAAGCGACGAGATAGTAGTTCTCGTCGTCCCACATCAGGCCCCAGGGACTGACCACATACCAGCTGCCTTCTTTGCGAAGCTCCATTTCTTTTTTGATATTCCAGCGATAATACTGAAAACGAATCTGCCGGTCTCTCCCAATCGCGTCATGGAGCTTGTCCACATTATAGTAGATGCTCTCATTCATGGTCTTGACACGGCCGGTAATGGAGACCTGACGCTGCAGTTTGGTCGCCTGATATTTGCTGACCAGGGATTCCAGCTTTTTGATCAGATCCTTGGATTTGCGGTCTGTGATGAACTTGGCGGACTGCACGGAATCCACCAGGAGCTTGAGCTCCGGCAGCTCAAAATCGCGTGCACCCAGATAATAGTAGTAGTTGCGTCCGTCCGCCTGGCCTATGATATCCAGTCCGAAATGCCGCAGTTCCTCAAAATCCAGGTAGAGAGTTTTCCGGTCCGCCCTGATGCCGGTATTGGCCAGGAGATTGATGATCTCCTGCATGGTCAGCATATGCTCATCATCGGTTTCACGCATGAAAATCTGCATCAGATACAGGAGTTTGAGTTTCTGATTGCTTGCTTTTGCCATTTTCTTATTCGTATACGATTACCGCGACCAGCTCCACAACCTCATCAGTTCTGTTTGCAATGCTGTGTCCTGTGTTGGGAGGGCAGATTGTGACATCGCCTGCAGAAACGGTCTTGATAGTGCCGTTGTCGCTGTATTCCGCTGTGCCCTTCAGAATATAGAAAAGCTCCGCATCACCTTCATGTACATGGTAGCCGATGCCGCAGCCGGGATTCAGAGTGATCTTGGAGAACAGTCTGCCCTTGCCGCAAAGCTCGTCAGGACCGGTGATGAAATTTGTGAGCTGGACAGTGCCGTCGCCGTCACGCATATGTTCGCGATACTCAATCTGACATTCATTTCCTTTGCGGATCATAGATAACCTCCATTCTTCTTAGCAATAATCTCATTTGTCTGCAGTGCATGCGCTCATCAAATGCCGGGCGGGCTCGGCATTTGCGTCCGCTTGACTCGCTGTTTTATTCATTATACCCTGTAACCTTGTAAAATGGTACCGGAAAACTGGTTTCAGTACACGCCCTATCGAGGGCGTGTACATGTAACGTTGCGAAAATCGCATTCCAATGCGCTGCGCGCGCGATTTTCGCCGTTCAACTCGGGTTTTGCGCAAAAAGCGCGCAAAACACCTCGAGTTTCAGGTGGGTCTGTACTGTAACGAAACTGTCCTTTTGTGCGGCAAGGGGAGTCGGGGAACTTTTCATAAAATAAAGAAAGTGTTACAATAGCAAGCAGCCGTTAAAGGTATTAAAGAACGGCGTGTCATGAAGAGATTCGGCGGGATAGGTTTTTATCCCTTTTAGTTTTCTATATCAGGAGGAAGTTCCATGAATACAGCGATTCACACAGATCATGCACCCGCGGCAATCGGACCTTATTCTCAGGCGGTAGCGGCTGGAAACACCATTTATGTCTCCGGGCAGATTCCGATCGTTCCTGAAAAGGGAGAGCTCATTGAGGGAGGCATTGAGGCGCAGACAAGGCAGAGTCTGACCAATATCAGCAATATCCTCGCGGCAGCCGGTTTCAGCATGAAAAATGTTGTCAAGACGACCGTCCTTCTGGCGGACATTGCGGATTTCGGTGCCATGAATGCAGTGTACGCGGAATTCTTTGAAGAGCCCTATCCTGCACGCGCCGCATTCCAGGCGGCTGCGATCCCCAAGGGCGCAAAAGTCGAAATTGAATGCATTGCAGTCAAATAATATATCCGAATTATCTTACGCAAGATGAGCAGTGCAATTGTCGAGAGCAATTGTAAACTGCAGGAATAAGCCTTTCCTGCATGTATATGAAAGGGCTGGAGAGAGAATGGATTTTACACCTAGAACACAGCAGATTCTGGAGATCCTGCTGGGAGGAAAGGGACCTGTTTCGAAACAGGAGATTGCTGACCGGCTTGGTGTCAGCAAACGGACAATACAAAGGGAATTCGGATTTCTGGAAAATGACATCAAGCAGTATGGACTGCACCTGATCAATCGCAAAGGCAAGGGAATTGTCCTTTCCGGAGAACTTCAGAACATAGAAAAGCTTCGTCGGGAAATTGAAAAAAACAGCGGTGTAGAAGCAGCCGGCCGTGAGGAAAGGCGCAAGCACCTTCTCTTTGAACTGCTGCGCGACAGGGAACCCAGAAAGCTCTACTATTACAGCCAGCTGCTGGGGGTCAGTGAGACGACGGTCGCCAGCGACATGGAGGCACTGGGAGACTGGTTTTCCCGTCACAATCTGGAAGTTATGCGCAGGCCGGGCTACGGTGTGGTCCTCATGGGATCCGAGGGAGACTACCGGGAAGCCATGCGCCGTTTCATCCACGAGAACGGACCCAGCAATACAGAGAAGAGCAAAGATCCCAAAAATAAATTAGGTAACAAGAGCGCTGAAGAGGCTATCACAGACATCATTCTGAGTGCGTCGGACAGCGGTATTTATTCCCTGCTCAACAATGACATTCTGACCCGGGTCTACAGTACCCTTTCCAACATGGATGAGCCGATGCTGCGTCAGCTTGCGGATAATGCGTTCACCGGTCTGGCCATTCATATCGCGATCGCCATCGACCGCGTACAAAAGGGCGCAGTGATGGAAGCCGAGGGAAAGGTGCTCGAAGAC
>Ga0310695_10003831_pt1 | contig 28744 bp, 27 predicted proteins | sample RumenRJG_04DNA_FD_203882 | JGI IMG/M metagenome (GOLD analysis project Ga0310695, IMG submission 203882) | Bovine rumen microbial communities from Lethbridge, Alberta, Canada - RJG_04 (v2) (version 2) | ecosystem: Host-associated > Mammals > Digestive system > Stomach > Rumen | place: Canada... | reverse complement strand
GCCATAATGCCAATGAACAAATGGCGCTTTGTAATATGATTGACCGTTCGAACATCGTGCACGCGATCCTTCTTGCCGACCGGGGCTATGAGGGTTATAACGCTCTTGCTCATATTCAGGAAAAGGGTTGGAAGTTCCTTTTCCGTATCAAGGACAGCGCCTGTGGTATTGCCGCCGGCCTCACTCTTCCGGATTCAGATGCTTTTGATATTGCCTTCTCTTTGAAACTCTCAAACAAGAAGTCCAACGAAGCAAAAATGCTCTATAAAAACAGTAATCATTACAAGCTCATACCAAACGGCGGTTCTTTCGATTTCCTCCCGTCCACCAGCCGCAAGGCAGACCCTATGCTGTTCTATGAGCTTTCCGTGACCTCAAGTACACGATTGGCCTGTCCGCTTTTCATTCCAAAAAAGTGGAGCACATCCTCCAGGAAATTTTCGCAAGGCTTACCATGTACAACTTTGCTGAACGTATCACCGCTTGCGCAGTCATCCGCTCCGGCAGCAAAAAGTATACCTACCAAGTCAACTTTTCCGCCGCCGTACATGTTTGCCGCGAATTTCTCCGTGGAAATGTGCATCCACCCGATGTTGAAGCCTTGCTTGCGCGGTTTATTTCCCCTGTCCGACCCGATAGAAAAAGAGCGCGTAAGCTCACCCCGAAAGGCTTTGTCAGCTTCCTCTACAGAGTAGCATAACCGCTCTGTTTTGAAAAGCCTTTTTCGGCAGACTTGCGTCTGCTTCCTTTTCACGCCCTTTTTTGCTGCATTCAGAGCGCTGCCCCACAAAGGACAGCGCTCTGAATTTGCTCGGTTTTATTCAGCTGCTGCTATCTTCCTGACATTGCGGCACAGCCGCTCCGGCTTTTCTTTTCAAATCAGCTGTACGCCGCCCGCGTTGCGGATCTGCACGACGTGACAGCAGCCCTCGCCGAACTCGTCCTCCATCGTCCGGACGAAGCCGTCCAGCCGCGCAAGCGGCACATAGGCCTGCGCCGTGCCGGCGAAGCCGCCGCCGTGGACGCGCGCCGCGCCGGTCTCTCCCGCCAGCTCCCGCGCCCTGCGGATGACCCGCAGCAGCCGGTCGCCGTCCGGACGGTCGACGGACACGTTTTGCAGCTTCTTCTCCGACGATTCGCCGGACGCGCGCACCAGCGCGAGATACGCCGCAAAGTCGCCGCGCCGGAGCGCGTCGTACTGTGCCGCGGCGCGCTTCGTTTCCTCAAAGAAATGCTCCGCGCGGAGCGCCGGACGCGCGCCGCAGGCGACGCGCACCTCGTCGCGGCGGCGGAGGAACTCCGCCTCGTCCACCTCATGCAGCACGCTCTTGCCGAAGAACTGCGCCACGGCGCCCATCTCGCGCGTGATGGCGGCGTATTCGCCGTCGAGGTCGGAGTGGTTCGCGCCGCTGTCGATGATGACCAGCGCATAGCCCTCTTCGGCGAAGTCCACCTTGCACCGCCGCACGTCGGGGTTCTCCGGATCGGCAAAGTCGATCGCGATGACGCCGCCGGTGGCGCAGGCCATCTGGTCCAGCAGCCCGCAGGGCTTGCCGTAGTACACGTTTTCGGCATACTGCCCGATTTTGGCCAGCATGGTGGAGTCATATTTTCCGCCGCAGAACAGTTGGTTCATGATCTGACCGATGAGCACCTCAAAGGCCGCGGAGCTGGACAGGCCCGAGCCGCGCAGCACGCGGGTCTCGGTATAGGCGTTGAAGCCGCCGACGGTCTCGCCCAGCTCGCCCAGCTTTGCCGCGATGCCGCGCACCAGCGCCTGCGAGCGGCTGCGCTCGTCTTCGCGGATCGCACGGTCGCTGACGTCGATCTCCGCCGGATGATGGCCCTTCGAGAAGACGCAGACCGTCGGCGCGTCGCAGCGCGCGACGCAGGCGAGCGTGTCCATGTCCACGCTGCCGGCAAGGCCGCAGCCGTGCTGATGGTCGGTGTGGTTGCCGCCCAGCTCCGTGCGCCCCGGCGCGCTGAAGATCATCAGGTCGCAGGTCTCGTTCGGGTCAAAGTTCTGGCGGAAGCCGTCGACCACCGACTCGATGCGTCCGTACACGCCGTCCGGGGAGCCGTACACCGCGCGCAGGGACTCGTCAAACCTGCCGTCATAGAGGGCGCGCAGCAATTCTTTTGCGTGCATGTTCTTCCTCCGATCCGCTGTTTCGCGTTCAGCCCGCCTGCCGGAGCTTCGCCAGCTCTTCCTCTTCGAGAATCCGGTACGCCACCTTGCCCACCAGCGTCTTGGGCAGCTCGTCGCGGAACTCCACGTCGTAGGGCATGGCGTACTTCGCCACATGGGTGGAGCAGTAGGCGAGGATCGCCTGCTTGGTGTCCTCGTTGGCGGGGACGCCGGGGTTGAGCTTGACGAAGGCCTTGACCTTCTGCATCTTGTACGCGTCCGGCACGCCGATGACGCAGCTCATCTGCACCAGCTCGTTGGCGTCCAGCAGGTTTTCGATCTGCGCGGGATAGACGTTGTAGCCCGACGAGATGATCATGCGCTTGGCGCGGCCCTTGAAGAACACGAAGCCCTCGCTGTCCATGGTGCCGAGGTCGCCGGTGTAGACCCAGGTGAGCCCGTCGGCGTGGGTGCGGAGCGTGTTCGCCGTCTCCTCAGGGTGCTTCATGTACTCCTTCATGACGGTGGGGCCGGCGAGCAGGATCTCGCCCTCTTCGCCGTAGGGCAGCTCCTTGTCCGTGCCCGGCTCGACGATCTTGATGTAGGTATCCGGGAACGGCAGGCCGATGCTGCCCTCCTTGTGCATGTGCGGCGGCGTGAGGCAGCAGGCGGTGACCGTCTCGGTGGTGCCGTAGCCCTCGCGCACCTGAATGACCGCCTTGTGGTCATAGAGGAACTTGTCGAACTTCTTCTTCAGCTCGATGCTGAGGCTGTCGCCGCCGGAGAACACGCCCTTGAGGCTGGAGAGATCCTTGCCCTCCATGCTCGGCAGGCGCAGCAGCGCCTCGTAGAGCGTCGGCACGCCGGCGATGAAGTTGCACTTATACTTGATGATCTGCTTGGCATAGCTCTTGGCGGTAAAGCGCGGGATGAGGATGCAGCGCCCGCCGTTGCCCAGCATCGAGTGGATGCAGACGCCGAGGCCGAAGCCGTGGAAGAGCGGCATGGCGGCGAGCATCTTGTCGCCGGGGCGGAACATCGGGTTCGTCGCCGTGATCTGCTGGGCGAGGGCGTTGAAGTTGCGGTTGGTCAGCACGATGCCCTTGGTGGTGCCGGTCGTGCCGCCGGAGTAGAGGATGACCGCGGGGTCGTCGCCCTTGCGCTCGACCTTGTAGGTCTTGTAGAAGCAGGAGCGGGAGAGGCGCAGGAAGTCCTTCCACATCAGCACCGGCGCGTCGTCGGGGATCTTCTGGATCTTGCGGCCCTCGGTGAGCATGTAGCCCGCCTTGATGGGGCGGGAGAGCGCGTCCTTCACAGACGCGATGACGATGTTCACGACCTTGGTGTTCTGGCGGATGCGCTCGAACTTGTCGTAGAACTGATCCAGCGTGATGGCCAGCACGCTCTCGGATTCGTTTAAGTAGAATTCGATCTCCTTCTCGGCGGAGAGCGGATGGATCATGTTGGCGATTCCGCCGACGAGATTGACGGCGTAGAACAGGAAAATGGCCTGCGGGCAGTTCGGCATGGCGATCGTGACCTTGTCGTTCTCGCGGATGCCGATGGTCTTGAGCGCCTTGGCGCAGCGCTCGATCTCCGTCACCATCTGGCGGTAGGTCGTCGATTTGCCCATGAAGTCGAACGCGATGTAGTTGGGATACTGCTTGGCGATGGCCTCGACCTTTTCAAACATGGAGCCGTCAAAATAGTCCAGATGGAAGGGCACCTCGCCCAAATGCTCCTTCCACGGGGTCTTCGCGGTGATCTCGCTCATCGGTATGTCCTCCTTTTATGATTCAAACGGAACTTCCGCGGAAAGCGGTTTTTCAAGCTCCTCGGGATGCTCGAGCAGATATTTGAGCAGGCGCACGCTCTTGGCGTAGTAGTAGCCGTCCGCGATGCGCTCGTCGACCGTGAGGCCGATGTCCAGCGATTCGTACATGCGCACGAAGCCGTCCTTGTTGTAAAGCGGCGTCCACTTCTTCTCGCCGATGATGACGAACAGCGAGGCCGTGCCCCAGTTGGACAGGTGGTGGTAGCCGCATTTCAGCTTGATGGAGCCGAGGTTGGAGATGAAGATGCTGGCGTAGTTCGGGTCGTCGGAGACGAAGGCCTTCGGCACCCAGCCGTGCTTATCCAGCCACATGACGAAGCGCAGCGCCGCCTTGGAGAGCCAGCGCGGCAGGCTGTTGAACATGTCCATGCTGTCGTCGGTGGAGTTCTGCTCGCCGGAGCGCGTGCTGCGCACGATGCCGCGGATGGCGTCGTGGATGGTGTCCACCGTGTCGTCGCCCTTCGCCTCGAGAAACGCCATCTTCTCCTCGCTGGCGTCGGAGAATTCCTTCTTCACGACGAACGCGGCGGTGATCTTGTCCCGCTGATAGTAGTTCTGGTTGGCGTAGAAGCGGTTGAGCTTGGGGCGCAGCGTCACGGTCTTGGCCAGCGCCGCGACGATGACGTGGAAAAACGTGTACTTGAAGTCGACGCCCTCCCCATTCTTCTTGGCGAGATACTCGTTGATGTTCGTCAGATCGATGCGTTCGGAGATATAGGCCTCGTTGTCGGCGCGGTTGGGGTAAATGACGCCCATGATAAAGTGCAGCGAGTCGGCCTTGCGCAGCAGCGTCGCGTCCCGGCGGTCCCCCCACCGCTTTTTGGTCTGTGTCGTCTCTGCCATTTGATTTTTCCCTTCCCAGTGTAGTTTTTCTTTATAATAATGCGTACTGAACAAATCCGAAGTCCTTGAAAAGCAAAGCGTTCAAGGACGCGCGGATTTGTTCAAGTGCAAGGTTTTAAAAGCGTGCGCTTTCAAAACCTTGCACATCAGGAAAAGCAAAAGATTGCTTTTCCTGACAAACACATTGCAACAATGGCTGAATTCGTCAAAATCCTGCGGATTTGACGAATCGCAGGGCTTCGCCCTGCGAATAAACCGCAAAGCGGTTTATTCAGTAGACATTATAATAAATTATGGGACAAAGCCCTCAAATATCACCTGTGCGCCCTCGGCCTCGGCGGCCTCCATGTCCGCGCGGGAGCGGATCGTCCAGTAGAACACCTCCGTCCGCCCCAGCGCCTTGACCGCCCGCAGGCTCGCACAGTCGCGGTGCTCGTAGCGGTACGCGACGAACTGCGGCTTCGTCCGGGCGTTGAGCGCCATGCTCGTGAGCAGCGCGTCCGTCGCGCGTCCCTTTCCGGCGGAAAACTCCGGCGCGCGCAGAAAGTCCTGCGCCAGCTGGCCGCGCACGACGTCGGGCCGGTTGCGCTTGAGCCACAGCAGGCACCGCGGGTCGAAGGACTCGATCATATAGGGCACATGAAAGCGGTCCAGCTCCTCCATGGTGCGCTTCGCCAGCGCATTGTGGTTGCCGCGGCTGCTTTTCAGCTCCACCAGCAGCGGCAGGCGCACCACGTTGTAAAGCTCCAGCACGTCCCGCAGCTCCGGAATCGACTCCGTCGTGCCGCCGAGCAGGCAGTCGGACAGCTGCGCCGCCGTCAGATCCTCGATCTCGCCGTCGCGTCCGGTCATGCGCCGCAGATCCGAATCGTGGAATACCGCCAGCGCGCCGTCGGCCAGCAGATGCACGTCCAGCTCCGACGGAAAGCCCGCGTCAATGGCGCGCGCAAAGGCCGCCAGCGAATTTTCCGGCACGCCGCGGGTCTGATCATGCAGTCCGCGGTGTGCGTAACGATAATGCTTCATCATTTCGCCTCACAGGTTTCAGTCGTCCATATCCTCGTACGCTTCGAGGCCGCGCTTGGCCTCCACCCTTGCGTCGCCGTGCTTCACGAACAGCATCGTCACGAAGCTGCACGCCACGAAAAACGCCGCGTAGGGGAACAGCACACGGTAGTCGATCTGCCGCATCAGCGTGCCGACAAGGATCGGCGTCACCACCTGCGCCGCCATGGACGCGGTGTAGTAGTAGCCCGTGAACTTGCCCACGTCGCTGCCCTTGCACATCTCCACCACCATGGGGAGCGAGTTGACGTTGATCGCCGCCCACGCGAAGCCCACCAGGGCAAACACGACAAACATGATCGCGTTGATGGAGGAGTAGGTCGTGGTCAGCACATAGCCGAGGAAAAAGCAGACCGCCAGCAGCACGCAGCCGCCCATGATGGTCTTTTTGCGCCCGATCCTCGACGCGAGCTGACCGATGGGGATGTAGGAAATGATCGCGCCGCCGGTGGCGATGAGAAGGCAGGTGGACGCGCCGCCGAGGCCCTGCCCCATGACGACGTCGACGTAGGTGGTGAACCAGGTGGTCACGCCGTTGTAGCCGATGAACCACAGGGCGATCGACGCCAGCAGAAAGCCGAGGCTGCGCTTGACGGGGGCCGGCAGCACCTCGTTGCCGCTCTCGTCGGCCTGAGCGAGGTTCCACTCCGGGTGCTCCGCCTCCAGCGCCTTGTTGGCGCTCACGAGCTGCGGCTCCTTGATGGTCAGAAACAGCGCCGCCACAGCCACGAACATGATGGCGGAGGCAATGATGAACAGCGGCTGATAGTTGACGTGCGCGAGCCCCTGCACCTTGGCGTTGGGGTACATCACCGCCGCGACGCCGAGGTAGATGATCCCGCCCAGCGCGCCCATGAGATTGATGATGGCGTTGGCCTTGGAGCGCAGCGGCTTCGGCGTCACGTCCGGCATCAGCGCCACCGCCGGGGAGCGATACGTCCCCATGGCGACCAGCAGCAGGCCCAGCACGATGACGAAGGACACGGTCTTGAACGCGCTCGGCGCGGCGTAATAGCCGTTATCGAGCAGCGGCAGGATGTTCATGAGGATTACCGCGCAGCCCGTGCCGAACAGGATAAAGGGCATGCGCTTGCCGAGCTTGGTGTTCGTTTTGTCGGAGAGCGTCCCGAAGAACGGCAGCAGGAACAGCGCCAGCACGTTGTCCGCCGCCATCACCGCGCCGGAGAACGTCTCGTTCATATGGAAGGTCTTGGTCAGGATCAGCGGCACGATGTTGTCGTACATCTGCCAGAACGCGCAGATGGACAAAAACGCCAGTCCCACCAGCAGCGTGCGCGGGGTGTTCAGCTTTTTCGCGTCGAGCCTGATGTCTGCGGGCTTTCCGTTGCTGTGTGTCATACAAAATCCTCCGTGCCTTTCTGTTCAGGAATTGCCACAATCCCCCGCCTGGAGGATTTTGTCGTCATATTTCGCGGTTGCCGCGCCAGCGGCGAGCGAAATGACATTTCTGATTACTTCAGATTCAACGTTTTTAAACGTTGAATCTGAAGTAGATCATATCGCCGTCCTTGACGACGTAGTCCTTGCCCTCGGAGCGGAGCAGGCCCTTCTCCTTCGCCGCCTGCACGCTGCCGCAGGCGATCATGTCGGTGAAGTTGATGGTCTCGGCGCGGATGAAGCCGCGCTCGATGTCGCTGTGGATCTTGCCCGCGGCCTGCGGCGCCTTGGTGCCGTTTTTGATGGTCCAGGCGCGGCACTCGTCCTCGCCGTAGGTGAGGAAGGAGATGAGGCCCAGCAGCGTATAGGAGCATTGGATCAGCCGGTCGAGGCCGGAGGCCTCCACGCCCAGCTCCTCGAGGAACATCGCGCGCTCTTCCTCGTCCAGCGCAGCGATCTCCTGCTCCAGCTTCGCGCAGATGGGCAGCACCTGCGCTCCCTCTTTTTCCGCCTTTTCGCGGACAAGCCGCAAATAATGGTTGCCGCTCTGATCGGCGAAGCCGTCCTCGTCCATGTTTGCGGCGTAGATCACCGGCTTGAGGCTCAGCAGGTCGGCGGTGGCGATCATCTTCTCATCCTCGCCCGAGCACTCGAAGGTGCGCGCGGACTTGCCCGCGTCGAGGTGCCTGGCAAGCTCCGCGAACAGCTCCGCCTCATGGGCGAACTGCTTGTTGCCGGACTTCGCGTTCTTTGACGCTTTCTCGACGCGGCGATTCACCATCTCGAGATCCGCCATGATGAGCTCAAGGTCGATGGTCTCGATGTCGCCCAGCGGATCGACCGGCACGTTCTGCGTCGCGTCCGCCACAACGTGCATGATGTTCTCGTCGTCAAAGCAGCGCACGACGTGCACGATGGCGTCCGTGCGGCGGATGTTCTCGAGGAACTTGTTGCCGAGGCCCGCGCCCGCGCTCGCGCCCTTGACGAGGCCCGCGATGTCGACAAACTCAATGACGGCGGGCGTCTTTTTCTTGGGTTGGTACATCTCCGCAAGCTTGTCCAGCCGCTCGTCCGGCACGGCCACCATGCCGACGTTCGGCTCGATGGTGCAGAACGGATAGTTGGCGCTCTCCGCGCCCGCGTTGGTGATGGCGTTAAACAGCGTGCTCTTGCCGACGTTCGGCAGGCCCACAATACCAAGCTTCATGGGAAAAGCCTTCTTTCGATGAGTTTCGTTCGGTTCACATTCTTTGGCAGTATACCATATATAAATCAATGAAACAAGCCCATTTTTCCGCAGCGCCGCCTGTGCGGCGCTCAATCCGCCGTGTCGTTGCCAAACGTCACGATAAGATTCCGGAACTTTTCCGTTTCCGCCCTGTATTCCGGGTCGGTTTCCACTTTCCGAAGATGGTCCGGCATTGCCTCTCGCAGCTGCTTCCGCGCCGCTCCTGTCATGTACCGCCTTGAAAAAGAAGCGTTCAGCCCGTGAGCCGAACGCTTCCTATCATTCTGTTGCCTCGGCTGCCTGACGCTTTGCGCGATGGTTCAGCCATTTCTGCCCCCATTTGCCGAGATGGATCACGTCCACAATGGCGTTGCGCTCGCTGTCCACCACGAAGTAGGTCTTTTTGCCGGGGACATCGACGGCGTCTCGCGCGAGACCGTAGGGGTCGAACCATGGAATTTCACGCATAACTTTCACACATTTTGCACGTGCTTCCTTCCTGTTACCATCCCGACATTTCTCTATCAGCCAACAAATACCAACATAAATAATGTGAGCACCGGTCATACAACCAACGGCAACGAAGGCATATGGTGATTTTAGGAAAGGTGCAAAAACTTCAACGATTCCCAGTAGCAATCCTGTTATCGTAATTAAGGAAACAACATTTGCCATGACAAATCCGACATGATCCTTCGGATCTCTGTCGTAATACATTTGTCTTAATTTCCCACACATCATTCTATAAACCGTTTCATTTGTTTTGATATCCACAACCAAGAACACTTTTGCCATGATGATGCGCGTCCCCCTCATCAACTTACTCTTAACGTCTAATATACCATCCTCCTGTGTTTTGAGGTGTTGATTGGAAAAAGCTGCTATTGCCTATGATGTTTGGCTTTAGCGAACCGATATAGGCATTTCGGAGCTTGCTTTGTAGGGCAGAATCAGTCATGCTGTTAAACGAATTCGCAATTCTTTTGGCATAGACATTCTGCGCATCCTCATATGCGCTTAGCGCACCGCTGAGAATGCCATTGATTGCCGCAGTGCGAAGCGCGTCACTCCATGCCGACATTGTAAAATCTCCATCGTTCGCTTTGTTATTATAAATAGTTTCCGGCACACCGTCAAGCATATCAGAAACAAACGACTCAAAGAAGCCATTTCCGGCGCTTAGCGCTGCTTTAGACACTATTTCAGTGGCGTTACGCTTTGCCCGGGACACAATTCTTTTCGTAATTTCCTCATCTGCCAGTCCTTTTCCATACGCAGAAACGGACTTGGCGATTTTTCTCGTACCTATGTCAAGCGCCGCTTTTGCGCTGCCATACGCCACCTGCTGTCCGATGCTCGCACCCGCCTTGCGCGCCTCTTGCGAGGCGTCGCCAAACGAGCGAACGCCCTTGAGCGCAATGCCTGACCCCGGCATGAGGGTATTTGCCGCCGCGTCTGCCGCAATCTGCGCGCCCGCAACACCGGCGTCGATCAGAAGCTGCCCCAAATCCGAAGCCCCCAGCTTGGCGCGAGCGATATCGCTTGCGCTTTTCCCGGAGAGCCGCTCATATTCCGCGTCCAGCGCCGACGCCGCCTTCATGAGTCCAAGCTGCTTCTCCATTGCCTCCGCTTCTTTTGCCGCAGTGATTTCCTTCAGCTCCTGCTGCAGCTTCCTGATGCTCTCCCGTGCAGACCGGTCGTTGGAACGCTCTGTGCCGCTCCGCTTCGTGTTCTGCCTTGTGTTGTACTGTTGAGCAATGATTTCTCCGCGTTTTCCAGTAATATCCGCATCTGTGCCGGAACGCAGCAGCGAATCCGCGCCTTTCATCAGTGTTCCGCCCGCGCCGGCATACGACGCGCCTATACCTGCCGCAGCGCCGCTTGCCGTCAGCCCGATTCGGTCGTATGCGTTCACGCCGGTGGCTGCTTCCAGCTTTCTCTCCAAAGCTTTGACTTCTTTTTGCGCAGAAACCGCAGCCGCTCTTGACGATCGATCTGTGCCGCCGTCTCGCGCGTGCTTTGCCGACTGACGCGCGTTGTAGTTTGCGACGACAGCCTTACTTCGCGCCGCCTGCAAATCTCGCTGAATTTTTTCCACCTCCTTTTCCTTGCTCAGCGCATCCAGTATGTTTCGCGACGGTACATATCCGCTTCCTGCCATTTCAAATCCTCCTTTTTCTTCAATAGTCGCCTTATAAGTTACCCTGATGGCGCAGCAATCCGCCGGCAAAGACGCCGCCCAACAGAAGTAACTCATAAAGCTGCTTCGATAGTAACACGGCCGCGGTCGCTTATCAAGTTATTCTTGAATACTGCTTCCGCGCCGCTCATATCATGTACCACCTTGAAATTGAGGAGTGCTGCTATGAAGGGAAACATCGAAGAGCGCGCCTGCGCGCTCGCCGACTACATCATAGAGAACCGCGCCACCGTGCGCGCCGCCGCCAAAAAGTTCGGCGTCTCCAAGTCCACCGTACATAAGGACCTGCAGGACCGGCTGCCGCAGGTCAACCGCGCGCTTTATACGCAGGTCAAGGAAGTGCTGGATGAGAACAAGGCTCAGCGCCACATTCGCGGCGGCATTGCGACCCGCAAAAAATACAAGGGCTGCTAAAACGCCGCAATTCCCTCTTGTGAATTCACTTTTGGTTGGTATATAATGAAAAATCATACGAAACAGTCCATGCGTGCGGATTCCATAGCGTTTTATGCAAAGAAAGGCCGCGCCGAAAAAAGAGCGGTCGCCGTGCTGCTGGCCGCGCTGGTTTCGGTTCTTGCCGTAACCGCGGCGCGCTTTGCCGTCCGCGCGCCGGAGGCGCCGAGCGCGTCGGACGCCGCCACGGTCGGCGCGCAGCTGGTCACGGCCGCGTGGAACGGCGCGGCGGCGACCGAGGAGCCGGTCCAGGTGCGCGCGCGGCGGGCCTATTGCTACAACATCCTGCTCTCCGGCGTCGACGACGCGGGCGGCGGCAGCGACACCAATCTGCTCCTGCGCTTCGACGCGGCAAACCGGCAGATGGATCTGGTCAGTCTCCCCCGCGACACGCTGCTTCACCACGAATGGCCCAGCAACAAGCTCAACTACGCCTATGCCCTCGGCGGCTCCGAGCGGCTCGCGAGCGAGATCGAGAACCTGCTCGGCGTGCCCGTGGACTACACGGTCTCCGTCGATCTGCGCGGCTTTGTGTCGCTCGTTGACCGCATCGGCGGCGTGGATTTTGACGTTCCGGTCCGCATGGACTACGACGACCCCGCGCAGGAGCTGCACATTCACCTCGCCCCGGGGCTGCAGCATCTGAACGGGCAGCAGGCCATGGGGGTCGTTCGTTTTCGCAAGAACAACGACGGCAGCGGCTATCCCGACGCCGACATCGGCCGCATCCGCACCCAGCAGGCGTTTTTGAAGGCGCTCGCGCAAAAGGCGGTCTGTCTGGAGAACGCGCCGGCGCTGGCGCAGCTGGCGTCCTCTTACGTCAAGACGGACCTCAGCCTCGGCAATCTGGTCTGGCTGGGGAGCGAGGCGCTGCGCATCGGCGCGGAGGGTGCGGTGTTCCGCACGCTGCCCGGCGACGGCGCGGGCTACTACCGCGGCGAATCCGTCTACGTCCTCGATCCCGAGGCGACGCTTGCGCTCGTCAACGAAGCGCTGAACCCGTACGACGCGCCGATCTCCGCCGAGGAGCTCGATATCCTCGTCCCCTGACGGCTCAATGCACAAAGGAGTGATCCCAATGAAAAAGATGATCCGGCGCGTTTTCGCGCTGCTGCTGCCGCTGGCGCTGCTGTGCTCCGTCGGCGCGCAGGCCGTCGTGGGCGTCGAATTCGGGCAATCGCCCGACGCCATGCACATCATGGAGACGGGCGGCGCGCCGCTTCTGAGCAAAACGCGCGTGTACGAGGGGCAGTTTGCCGACGTCAGCGCCGATCTCTGGTACTACGGCTACGCCGTCTCCGGCTATGAATACGGCCTGTTTTCCGGCCGCGAAACGGGCTTTGCGGCCGACGCGCCCATCACCGTCAGCGAGCTGCTGACGCTCTCCGCGCGGCTCCGCGCCGCCTACGAGGGCGAGACGGTCCCCGCCGGCGAGGCGGGCGGAAAGTGGTACGAGCCCTACGTCGCCTATCTGCGCGGCAAGGGGCTGCTCGACGAAGCCCTCGTCCCCCTGTGCGAGAGCGCCGCGACCCGCGCGCAGCTGGCGGGCGTCTTCGCCGCCTCCCTGCCGGAGTCGTGCTACGGCGCGCCGAACGGCGACCTCGTCACCCGCGCCTATGCCTCCCGCACCTATATCACCGACGTAGACGATTATACGCCGTATCAGCAGCAGATCCTCTGGCTCTATCGGCAGGGGCTGCTCACCGGCATGGACGAGAGCGGCAGCTATTGGCCCGAGCGCGGCACGACCCGCGCCGAAACCGCCGCCGTCGTCACGCGCATGGTCGACCCGTCGCTGCGCATCACGCTGCAGTGGAAGGTCCTCGGCTATCGCTCCGCCGCCGGAACAACGCTGGCCTCCTTGATCGAGGCGCCCGCGTCGATCCCCACCCGCGCGCCTGACGCAGCCGACGCCGCCGCCGTTGACGCGCTCTGCCGCGAGATGCTCGCCGCCGATTCCGACACGATCCGTCTCCAGTATGGCCGCATGATCACCCGAAACGACGCGTCCCGCCTCGTCGACGCGTTCAGCATGAGCATCAAAAGCTACTGCGAGCAGATGTACAACACCGTCCTGTGCGAGGGCGACAACAGCGGAACCGTCCTGCTGACGTTTTCCGCCGCCGGGCAGGACGCATCGTCCGCCACCCGCGGGATGCTCTCCCCCGCTGTGATACGCCGGTACCGCGAGCAGACGGTGCAGCGCGCCATCGAGGTGCATGACGCGCTCTGGGAATCCGGGCAGCTCAACTCCCGGATGAGCGAGTACGAGATCGCCCGGGTCTATTTTGCGTGGCTCTGCGACAACTGTACTTACGACTATACCGCCGAGCGCGCCGGCAGCCAAGGCTCCCTCAGCCACATCGCCTACAGCGCTCTCGTGCTCGGCAGCGCCGTCTGCGACGGCTATACTGGCGCGTACAACCTGTTCCTCAAGCTGGAGGGCATCGATTGCACGGCCAAGCCGAACGACACGCACATCTGGACCGTCGCCACGCTGGACGGCACGGAGTATCACATCGACTCCACCTGGGGCGATCAGGGAAACCGCATCGACTGGAGCTACTTTGCCATGACCGAAGCGCAATCCTTCGCCGTTCACCGCTGGTAAGCAAAAAGCGTTCTGAGCCTTGTGCTCAGAACGCTTTTTCCGTCAGCGTCATTAAATTCGTAAACAGCGGGATGCTCTGCGAGCGCATATAGCGCTCATAGTCGCCGCGCTCCAGATACAGCCGCTCGCCCCAGGAGGAGACCTGCATCCACGTTTCGTCCAATCCCGTCACGGCGACGAAGTGCGCCCGCACTCGCGCCGAGCGGACATAGCCGCCGGCCTCCGTGCGCCGGTAAAGCGGCAGCGAAGCCGCGCTCCAGAAGCGCGGAAACGGCGGTCCCACCGCCGCGATCACAGGCAGATCCCGCGCAAGCTGCTCCTCCAGACGCGTCCGGAACTTTGTCCCCGACGCGCCCCAGCGCGCGCAAACGGGAAACTCTCCGCGCCGCAGGCAAAGGTTGAGCCCGACGGTCAGACGCACTCCGTCGATGCCGCGGCGCGGGATGAGCGGGAAAAATTTGCGCAGTTGGTTGACATAATCTATATACTCCTCCTGCGGCAGCTCGCTCTGTCCGCGAAGGTAGAGCAGCGCGTCGGCGCAGGCGATCACGCCGCAGCCGCAGCGCCGGAAGTTCTCGTCGGAAAACCAGTTCTGATTGCCGCCGTACGAGAGGCTTTCGCCCTCCCGCACGGCGGGCCAGGGCCGCCGCAGCTCAGCGCGCACGGTCCAGCACCGCCTGCGCCGAGAGCGCCGGATTGACCGAACCCTCGCCCTCGACGCTGATCGCCGCGGCCGCAGCGCCGAGCAGCGCCGTGCGGGACAGGCTTTCCCCGCGCAGCTGCGCCCACACCAGCGCCGCCATCAGCGCGTCGCCCGCGCCGGTGACGTTTTTCGCCTGCGTCGAGAGCGGCGGCTGCCAGACGGTCTCGTCCTCGGCGGCGGCGAGGAAGCCCTCCTTGCCCAGCGACAGGAACACGCGTCCCACGCCGAGGTCAATGAGCCTGCGCGCCGCTTTCCGCGCGCTGTTCCGATCCACCACCGAAACGCCGGAGAGCAGCTCCGTCTCCTGGCGATTGGGCTTGAGCGTATGGATATGCGACAGGATGCCGGTCAGCTTCTCCGCCTTGATCGTCGACACCGGATCGACAAACAGCGGCACAGTCAAATGCTCGGCAAGATAGCGCAGGGAGGCCTCGGGCAGATTCGTGTCCGCAACAACGAGGGCCGCGCCGTCGAGCACGTCCCGCTTGGCGGAGAGGTACTCGGGCGTCATGGCCTCGCAGGCCTCCATGTCCGACACGGCAAGCGCCATCTCGCCGCGCTCGTCGGTGATGTAGACATAGGTCGGCGTGCGCACCTCCGGCACGCGCAGCGCATGGCCGACGCCTATGCCGAGCTGTTCACAGGACTCCGTCAGCGCGCGGGCGTAGCCGTCGCCGCCCAGCGCGGTCAGCAGCTCGACGTCGACGCCCAGCAGGCGCAGACTGTGCGCGATGTTGCGCCCCACGCCGCCGAGACCGGTGCTCACGTGTCCGGGGTTGGAGTCTTTGCTGCGAAGCTTTTGGAACGACTGCGCGCCGATATCGACGTTCGCGCCGCCCACCACTGCGATATAGGACATACGGGTCACCTCTTGTCCATATTTTACATGATATGCGCCGTTTTCGCAAGGGGGAACTCTGGACAAAGCGCGGGCGTTATGATAGAGTATGCGCACGACTATTTGGGAGGGAGCTGCGCCATGAAAGAATGGACCCGCGATGAACGCTACCGGGAGCTCAAGGACCCCGAGGAGCTCCGCGCGCTGCATGAGAACACCGCAAAATCCCCCTATCGCCAGAGCTATCACGTCCAGCCGGTGACCGGCCTTTCCAGCGATCCGAACGGCTTCGCTCTGCACAAGGGAACATGGCATCTCTGCTATCAGTGGTGTCCCTGGGGCGCGGTGCACGGTCTCAAATACTGGTACCACGTCACCAGCGAGGACCTCGTTCACTGGAAAAACGCCGGCATCGGGCTTGCGCCCGACCGCGACTACGACAACCGCGGCACGCACTCCGGCAGCGCCATCTCCGTGGGCGACGAGCTGTACTTCTTCTACACCGGCAACCACCGCGACGAGGACTGGACGCGCACGCCCTACACCTGCGCGGCGGTGCTGGGCGCGGACGGCAGGCTCCGCAAGCTGGACGCGCCGCTCTTCGGCCCGCGCGACAGCCACAGCGAGCACCAGCGCGACCCGAAGATCGTCTGGGTCGAGGCGAAACAGAAATATTACATCTTCATCGGCGCGCAGACGCTGGATCTCAAGGGCTGCGTGCTGGTCTACGAGTCGGCGGAGCTGCTCTCCGGCTGGAAATACGCCGGTCAGCTCAAGGTGCCGGGCTATGAGAGCTTCGGCGGCATGTGGGAGTGCCCGTACATCGTGAACATCAGCGGCAAGGACGTGCTCATCTTCTCCCCGCAGTACACCAAGCTGCCCGGCCGCGGCGAAAGCACGAACCACAACGTCTACTTCCTCGGCACGATGGACTACGACACGCTGACCTTCACGCCGGACGGGCCGTACCGCTGTCTCGACTACGGCTTCGACTTCTACGCCGCGCAGGGCGCGGCGAACGTCGGCGACCCGGACAAGGCCATCCTCATCTCGTGGATCGGCCTGCCGGACAACCACTACCCCACCGCCGAGGACGACGCCGACTGGGAGGGCAGCATGACGCTGCCGCGGGAGCTGCGCGTCCGGGACGGCAGGCTCGTCCAGACGCCCATCGCCGGCATCGAGTCGCTGCGCGGGCCGGAGGTTCCGGCCAACGGCGACCTGCCTGTCGCCTGCGAGCTGACGGCGGACGTGCCGGAGGGCGATTTCGAGCTCAACCTCTTCACCAAGGCGGACGGCAGCGGCGGGCTGCGCCTGCGCTATGACGCGGCGAAGCGCGTCTGCACGGTGGATCGCACGGGCATGGACCATCGGTTCAACCGGCAGGTGTTCGAGGTGCTGGACATGCCGCTCGAAACGCCGCTCAAGTCGCTGCGCGTATTCATCGACCACAGCTCGGCGGAGCTGTTCGTGAACGACGGCGAGGCCACGTTCACCACCCACGTCTACCCGACGGAGCGGGAGCTCCACTACACGGTCACGGACGGCGCGAAGCTGCGCATCTGGCTGATGGAGCCGTCGGTGACGGATGATTTCGTTGTGTGAGGACGCCATGAAAAAGAAGGTATTTGCAAGCGACTTCGACGGTACGCTCTACTTTTACAAGGCGGAGGTCAAGCTCCCGCCCGAGAGCGTGGTAAAAATCAAGGAGTATCAGGCGGCGGGACATCTGTTCGGTCTCTGCACCGGTCGGCAGGTCGGCGGGCTGACGCCGTTCATCGGCGGCGTCATCGAGCCGGACTTCTACATCACCAGCAGCGGCGCGAACATCGTCGACAAGCAGTTCAAGCCCATTTTGAAGCGCGGCGTGGACCGCGCCGCGGCGGACGCGCTGGTGCAAAGGTTCAAGAACGAGCACCGCATGACGCTGGACGTGGAGGGAGACATCTGCGTCTTTCAGCCCATGGACTATCCCGGCAAGTATCACGTCATCACCGGCGTGGACGATGCGCCGCAGGGGCTCATCCACCAGGTCAGCATCCACAACGAGACGCCGGAGGAGGCCGCCGCGGTCAGCGCGTGGGTCAACGAGCACTACGGCGACTATGTCACCGCGTTCCAGAACGTCGTCGAGGTGGACATCGCGCCCAAGGGCTGCTCCAAGGGCAAGGGCGTGGAGTACCTGCGCAAGCATATGCGGGAGCAGTGGGGCGACGTGACGCTCTACGGCATCGGCGACTCCATCAACGACCTCCCGCTCATCGACGCCTCCGACGTGTCCTACACCTTCCCCTACGCGCCCGAGGAGGTGCAGCGCAGGGCGACGAAGGTCGTGGCGACCATCCGCGACGCGCTGGACGACAGCATGAACGACGGAAAATAACGAATAAAGGAAACACAATCACATGAGTCAAGCATTGCGTGACGCGCGAGCGTACGAAGAAGAAAGAGAAGCTCTCATCAAGCCCGCCGACCGGCCCACGTTCCATCTCTCGACGCGAGTCGGCTGGCTGAACGACCCCAACGGCTTTTCGTGGTACGACGGGCAGTACCACCTGTTCTACCAGTACCACCCCTACGACTCCCACTGGGGGCCGATGCACTGGGGCCACGCCGTCAGCGCCGATCTGCTGCGCTGGCGCTATCTGCCCGCCGTGCTGGCGCCGGACATGCCCTACGACCACGCGGGCTGCTTCTCCGGCAGCGCGGTCGAGCTGCCCGACGGGAAGCATCTTTTGATGTACACCGGCGTTTCCAAGGAGGCGCAGGAGGACGGCTCGCTCCGCGATCTCCAGACGCAGTGCCTCGCCATCGGCGACGGCGTCAACTATAAGAAATACGTCCGCAACCCCGTCATCACCGCCGCGGACCTGCCAGACGGCGGAAGCCGCTTCGACTTCCGCGACCCGAAGCTCTGGCGCGAGGCGGACGGCAGCTACCGCGCCGTCGTCGCCAACAACGCAAAGGAGGGCGGCGGACAGATCCTGCTCTACCGCAGCGAAGACGCGCTCCGATGGACGTTCGACCGCATCCTCGTCGAGAACCGCGGGCGCATCGGGCAGATGTGGGAGTGCCCCGATTTCTTCGAGCTGGACGGGTATCACGTGCTGCTGTGCAGCGCGCAGGACATGCTGCCCAAGGGCTTTGAGTACCACAACGGCAACGGCACGTTCTGCCTGCTCGGGCACGTCGATCCGGCGACCGGCAGGCTGATCGAGGAGAGCGACCACGCCATCGACTACGGCATCGACTTTTACGCGTCGCAGACGGTGCTGACGCCCGACGGGCGCCGCGTGATGATCGGCTGGATGCAGAACTGGGACACCTGCAACCTGCACACGCCCTCCACGCCCTGGTTCGGTCAGATGAGCCTGCCGCGGGAGCTGTCGATCAAAAACGGCGTCCTGTACCAGCAGCCGGTGCGCGAGCTGGAGACGCTGCGCCGCGGCGAGGCCGTTCGCGCGGCGCTGACGCTGGAGAACGAGGAGCGCGCGATCCCCGGCATCTCGGGCCGCATGGCGGACATCGAGATCGAGCTGGACGCGGGCGACTTCGACCGCTTCTCCATCCGCTTCGCGAAAAACGACAGCTATCACACCGGCGTCAGCTTCCGCCCGCGGGAGTCCACGCTCAAGATCGACCGCAAATTCTCCGGCTCCCGCCGCGCCATCATCCACCAGCGCCGCGCCAAGGTGCGCCATGAGAACGGCAAGCTGAAGCTGCGGCTCATCCTCGACCGCTTCAGCGTGGAGGTCTTTGTCAACGACGGCGAGAAGGTCATGTCCGCGGTGCTCTACACCGAGGCGGCCGCCGACGGCATCACCTTTGCCGCCGACGGCAAAGCGTCCTTCCGCGTGACGTTCTACGCATTGGACAAATAAACAAAAAGGCCGTCGGCCCAAACGGACCGACGGCCTTTTTTTATTGTTACGGATCCATCGCCTCGAGGTACTGCTTGCGCGCGGAGCGCAGCGCGTAGAGCGCCACGACCCACACCCAGATCTCCACAACGGCGAGCGGCAGCATGCCGCGCTGGTAGAGCGCCGCGGGCATGTCCGCGATCGCGTGGAGCAGGATCGCAAACGGAAACCACGTCCACTGCCGCTTATCCCGCGCGGCGAGAAACACGAAGATCGACAGCGCGATGTGCAGAATGATCGCTCCGCCGCGCTCGATCATCGCGAGCAGTACCGTACCCGGCGTGAGCTGCTCCAGCGCCGTACGATACATGGACAGCGCCTCCGCGCTGCCGCGCATCATGGCCAGCGCGGCGCTCTGGCCGCCGTGGCGCAGGCAGAGCGCGACGGCGAGCATCGTCGCGTAGGTCGCGCCCAGCGTCAGCATCGCCTCGAGCCCGCCGTGGCCGATGCCGCAGCTCACCGCCGTGTCGCGTTCGGGATAGCGGCGCTTGCCGATCAGCCAGCGGAACGCGACGTAGCGCCCCGTTTCCTCAAAGATACCCGCGGCGAGCCCGCCGTAGAGCATGTAGAGATACGGGCTGCCGGCGATGGCGCGGGCAAGGGCGTTGTCGCCCAGCAGGACGGCGCTGTGCAGCAGCTGCTCCAGCGTGCCGGCGAACACAAACCAGATCAATGCGCCGGCGAAGAACGGCAGCAGCTTCGCCTTGCGCGTTTTGCGCCACCAGACAAGCAGGCCGATCGGCAGCGCGAAGGCGAACACCGCGCCGATGCAGAGCCAGACGAGCGTTGCGGTCGTGACCATGGGCAGGCCCTCCTTTTCAGATGGCGAAGTTGCCGTCGACGAATACCGGGATCTCCTTCCCGTCGCGGGTCGTGCCGACGATGGAGAGGTCGGCGGTGCCGACCATGAAATCCACGTGGTTGATCGACCAGTTGAGGCCGTGCGCCTTCAGCTCGTCGCGCGTCATGCCGTTGCCGCCCTCGAGGCACTCGGGGTACGCCTCGCCGAAGGCGAGGTGGCAGCGCGCGTTCTCGTCAAAGAGCGTATTGTAATACAAAATGCCCTGGTTGGAGATCGGCGAATCATACGGCACCAGCGCGACTTCGCCGAAATAGCTCGCGCCCTCGTCCACCGTATAGGCGGCCTTGAGGAACTCCTCGCCCACCTCCGCGCGGGCTTCGACGATCTTGCCGTCTTTGATCACCATGTGGAACTTATCGATGATGTTGCCGTTGTCCGCCAGCGGCAGCGCCGCGTAGACCACGCCGTTGACGCCGAGCCGGTGCGGCGCGGTGAAGATCTCCTCCGTCGGCATATTCGCGACGAAGGCGTGTCCCTTGGACGAAACGCTTCGCCCGCTGGACCAGAGGTGGCCCTCCGGCAGCTCGATCGTCAGATCGGTGCCGAGTGAGTTGACATAATGCAGGCTCTTGAAGCGCAGCGCGTTGAGCTTGTTCCGCCGCTCCTCCAGCGTTGCGAGGTGCTGTCTCCACTTTTCCACCGCCGTGCCGTCGCCGGTGATGCGCACAGTGGCGAAGATGGCGTCCCAGAGCTTCTGCATCGCCGTCGCCTCGTCCGCGTCGGGGAACACCTTTTTCGCCCAGCTCGGGATGGGGATCGAGCCGATGCACCAGGCGATGTCGTTGTTCATCTGCGCGTGATAGAAGGGTTCCAGCGCCTCGCCGCCCGCCTTCTGCGCGCGGATGATGCGGTCGGCGTCCACGCCCTTGAGCGTCTCGGGGTCGGTGGCGGAGATGGCGAGGTAGGCGACGCCCTCCGCCGCGTAGTCGTTGTAAAAGTGCCTGCGCCACTCCGGCACGACGTCGAACACGGCGCCGTCGGCGCGGAGGTAGCGCTCACGGGCGAGGAAATCGTCGCTCCAGTTCAGCACGACCTCCCGCGCGCCCGCGTCGTAGGCGGCGGAGGCGCACAGCCGCGCAAAGGCCGCGCACTCGACGGGCGCGGAGAGCACCAGCGTCTGGCCCTTTTGCACGTTGCAGCCGACCTCGACGAGCAGCTTTGCGTATTCTTTCAGCTTTGCTTCCATAAACTCTCCTAGATCCCCAGCAGGGTCCTTGCGAAATTGAAGTAGATCAGCAGCGACACCGCGTCCACCAGCGTCGTGATGAACGGCGAGGACATGACCGCCGGGTCGAAGCCCAGCTTTTTCGCGAACAGCGGCAGCATGCAGCCGATGATCTTGGCGCACACAACGGTCAAAAGCATGGTGCCGCAGATGACCAGCGCGATGGAGATCGTGATCGGGTTGTGGAACACGAGCCGGTCGATGAACATGATCTTGAGGAAGTTCGCCGCCGACAGCGTCGCGCCGCAGGCGACGCCGACGCGGGTCTCCTTCCATATGACCTGCGGCAGGTCGGAGAACTCGATCTCGTCCAGCGAAATGCCGCGGATGACCGTGACGCTGGCCTGACCGCCGCAGTTGCCGCCGGTGTCCATCAGCATCGGGATATAGGCCGTCAGAATGGCGGTGGCGGCAAGGGCGCTTTCGAAGCCCGCAATGATCTGGCCGGTGAACGTGGCGGAGACCATCAGCAGCAGCAGCCATGGGATGCGCGCCTTCCACGTCTCCCAGATGCCGGTTTTGAGGTAGGGCTTGTCGGAGGGCAGCATGGCCGCCATCTTTTCGATATCCTCCGTAGCCTCCTCTTCCATGACGTCGATGGCGTCGTCGAAGGTGACGATGCCGACGAGGCGGCCCTCGGCGTCCACGACCGGCAGCACGAAGAAGTCGTACTTGCTGAACGCCTGCGCCACGTCCTCCTTATCCTCCAGCGTGTTGACGGAGATGACGTTCGGGTCCATGATCTCCCCCACGACGTCGTCCTCCTCCGCGAGCAGCAGGTCGCGGATGGTGACGACGCCCAGCAGGTGCCGCCCCTCGTCGGTGACGTAGCAGACGGAGATGATCTCCATGTCCGAGGCCGTGCGGCGGATGCGCTTGAACGCGTCCTGCACGGTCATGGTAAGCTTCAGGTCGAGGATCTCCGTGGTCATCAGCGACCCGGCGGAGTCCTCGGGATACTTCAGGATCTCGTTGATGCTCTTGCGCGTCTCCGGGTCGGCGTGGCGCAGGATGCGCTTGACGACGTTCGCCGGCATTTCCTCCACCAGATCCGCCGCGTCGTCGACGTACAGTTCGTCCAGAACCTCTTTGAGCTCCGTGTTGGAAAAGCCGCGGATCAGCAGCTCCTGCGCGTCGGGGTCCAGCTCGATGAACACCTCCGCCGCCGGTTCCTTGGGAAGAAGGCGGAACAACAGCGGCAGCTGCTCTTCGCTCAGATCGCCGAACAGCGCGGCAATGTCCGCCGCCTCCAGCTGCACCAGCTGATCGCGCAGCGCGGCATACTGCTTGCGCTCCAGAAGATCCCGGATACACTCGAGCAGCTCTTCGCGGTGCTCGTCATAATCCACCATGCCCGCGTCCTCCTTTCCGAATTTTGGATTCAAATATTCTATGCGCTTTTGGCGCCTGTGTCAAGGTTTCCTTCCCGCAGGCAGCGGCGTCCGGAGAGGGTCCTTTTTTCGCTCTTTTATTTTTTCTTCATGTGTGATATATTATGATATTAGTTTGGTTGAAAGGAGGCGCGGGTCTTGGGCAGGTATCTGGAGCGGCACCCGGGCATGCGCGGCGCGGCGGCGCTGCTGCGGCGGTATTTTGACCACCATGTTGCCCGTGACAGCGCCGCGCTGACCTATTATCTGCTTTTTGCGCTGTTCCCGCTGCTGATCTTCCTCAACAACCTCGTGGGCGTGTTCGCCATCGACCTGACCGAGCTGCTGGAGGAGGTGAGCGCGGTGATCCCGTGGGACGTTGTGACGCTGGCGGAGCAGTATCTCGCCTACGTCTCGCGCTCGTCAAGCACGACGATGATGTGGTTCAGCCTCGTCTTCACGTTCTACTTTCCCTATCGCGCGGTGAACGCGCTGTTTCTGTCCGTTCGCAAGGCGTATGACGTGCCGCCGCCCACCGGCTTCGTTCGCGGGCAGCTGCGCGCAGTGCTTTATACGATTCTGCTCGTCATAACCCTCGTGATCACGCCGGTCGTCTCCGCGGTCGGCCGCCGCTCACTGGAGTTTCTCGCGCAATACGTCTATTTGAGCGAGTATGCCATCCGCCGCTGGACGCAGCTGCGCTTCGTGTTCCTCGGCGCGGTGCTGTTTTTCATGATCGTGCTGCTCTATGCGCTGGCGCTGGACGCGCACAGCATCCGCCGCGGCATCCTGCCGGGCGTGCTGGCGGCGCTCGCGGCCTGGATCACGCTGTCGATGCTCTTCTCGCTCTATGTGGAGCACGCCGCGAACTACTCGCTCATCTACGGCTCCATCGGCGCGATCATCGTGCTGCTCCTGTGGCTCTATCTCTCCGCCACCATGCTCATCATGGGCGCGGAGTTCAACAGCGTACTGCTCACCATCCGAGAAAGCGAGGCGAAAAACGCATGAAGATCCTGATCGTCGGGCTGGGCAAGGTCGGTTACGCCATTGCCCAGCAATTATACAACGAAAACCACGACCTCACGCTCGTCGATGCGAACGTGGAGGCGCTGCGCCGCGCGGAAAACGCCATCGACGCGATGTTCGTCACCGGCAACGGCGCCGGCGTCGGAACGCTGCTGCAGGCCGGCGTGCGCGAGTCCGATCTGGTCGTCGCCGTGACGGAAAACGATGAGGTGAACCTCATCTGCTGTCTGATGGCGAAAAAGCTCGGCGCCAAGCGCACCATTGCCCGCATCCGCAACCCCGAGTACTTTCGCGAGGCGCAGGTCCTGCGCCGGGAGATCGGCCTCGATCTCACCATCAATCCCGAGTACGCCGCCGCGCAGGAGATCGCGCGGATCCTGCGCGTCCCCGCCGCGTTCAGCGTGGAAAGTCTCGCCCGCGGCCTCGTCGAGCTGATCGGCTTTCAGGTCATGGAGAGCGACGCGCTGTGCGGCAAGTCGCTGATCGAATTCAGCCGCAAGACCTCCGGCAAGATCCTGCTGTGCGCCGCGAAGCGCGGGAATCAGGTCATCGTCCCGGACGGCCATTTCGTGCCGCAGTCCGGCGACCTCGTCTACGTCATCGGCTCGCCCGGCGAGACGACGCGCGTGCTGCAGGAGATGGGCAGGAACGTCTCCCCCATGCGCCGCGTATCGATCCTCGGCGGCGGGCATATCACGCTGTATCTGGCGTGGGCCTTGGCGAGCATGAACGCGCGGCTCACCATTGTGGAGCAGAACGCCGAGCGCTGTCTGGATCTGGCGGAAAAGCTGCCCAAAGCGACGGTTCTGCACGGCGACGGCACCGATCATGAGCTGCTCGACACCGAGGGCATCTATGAGTGCGACGCCTTCGTGCCGCTCACGGACCGCGATGAGGAGAACCTGCTGATGGCGCTCTCCGCGCAGCACGCGGGCGTCAAAAAGGTGCTGCCCAAGATGTCGCGCCCGAATTACATGGAGGTGCTGCGCCAGCTGGGTCTGGAGACCGTCATCAGCCCCAAGGACATCACCGCCAACTTCATCCTGAGCTATGTCCGCGGCCTCGCAAATTCGCAGGGCAGCGCGGTGGACGGCCTTCACAAGATCCTCGACGGCTCGATGGAGGCCGTGGAATTCGTCGCCTCGCAGTCCACGCACTTCCTCGAAACGCCGCTCAAGGACCTGCACCTCAAGCACGGGCTTCTGGTCGCCGCCATCGTGCACGACGGCAAGGTGTCCATCCCCGGCGGCAACTCCCGCATCCACGAGGGCGACCGCGTCATCGTCATGGCCGAGCACCTGTTCCTCAAGGATCTCAACGACATTTTGGAGCATTAACCATGAACCGACAGTTGATTGCGCGCGTGATCGGACTGATCCTCCGCATCGAAGCGGTCTGCATGCTGCCCCCGCTCGTCATCGCGCTGGCGACGGGCGGAGCGGACCGGAGCGCATTTGTCTATGCGATCCTGCTCTGCGCCGCCGCGGGCCTCGCGCTGGGCGCGATCCGCCCCAAAAGCAAGCGGCTGCAAACGCGGGACGGCTTTGTGGCCGTGGCGCTGTGCTGGGTCTTTCTCGGTCTGTTCGGCGCGCTGCCGTACTCCTTTTACGGCTATTCCTACATAGACAGCGTGTTTGAGACCATCTCCGGCTTCACCACCACCGGCGCCACCATCGTCGCCGCGCCGTCGGCGCTGCCCGCCGGACTGCAGTTCTGGCGCGCGCTGACGCAGTGGATGGGCGGCATGGGCGTGCTGGTGATGGTGCTGGCGCTGCTGCCGTCGCTGGGCGAGGGCAGCGTCAACCTCATGAAGGCGGAGAGCCCCGGACCGATCAGCTCGAAGCTCCTTCCCCGCACCAGCGAGACGGCGAAATCGCTCTACATCATCTACATCATCCTCACGCTGACAGAGGCCGCGGCGCTCCGCATTGCGGGCATGCCGGTGTTCGACAGCATCACCACCGCGTTTACGACGATCTCCACCGGCGGCTTTTCCATCCGCGACGCCAGCATCGCGTACTACGGCTCCGAGGCGATCAACTGGATCATCTTCGTGTTCATGTTCGTCTCCGCCATCAACTTTGCCGTGCTGTTCCAGGTGCAGCGCGGGCAGTGGCGCGACGCGCTCAAGAGCGAGGAGCTGCACGTCTATGTCGGCCTCACCTTCGGCGTGATCGCGCTGATCGCCGCCGAGCTGGTGCTGCGCTGCGGGCAGGGCGTCTACGAGAGCGTCGCCCAGTCCGCGTTCCAGGTCACCACGCTGATGTCGACCACCGGCTACGCCACCGTGGACTTCGACCTGTGGCCGAACTTCTCCAAGTCGCTGCTGCTGCTCGTCATGCTCGTCGGCGGCAGCGCGGGGTCGACGTCGGGCGGCATGAAGGTCAGCCGCATCATCATCCTTTTCAAGGGGCTCAAGCGCGAGCTGCGCCGCATCCTCCACACCCGCGAGGTGCGTCCGCTGACGCTGGAAGGCGCGCGTGTGGACGAGGGCACAGTCTCGTCGGTATCCGTGTTCTTCTTCGTCTACATCGTGATCTTCCTTCTCTGCGGCGTCGTCGTCTCTCTGGAGGGCATCGATATCGTTTCCGCTTTTACCGCGTCGCTCACGGCGATCTCCAACGTCGGACCCGGTCTCAATCTGCTCGGCCCGACCTGCAACTTCAGCTTTCTCTCCGGCCTCAGCAAGATCGTGCTCACGATCGAAATGCTGGCCGGCCGTCTGGAGATCATGCCGCTGCTGGTGCTCCTGTTCCCCAGCGTGTGGAAAAAATAATGCAGCAAAAAATGCGCCGCGCGGCGCATTTTTTGCTGCTCGCGGCGCAAACTACCTCCGGCAGATTGCCAAATCATCTTCGGAGGTTAGCGATATGACCGATCATACGAACCGCGGCAGCGCATGTACCCCCAACACGGCCATCCATTGCAGCGTGACGGACTGCGCCTATCACTGCCGGGACGCCCAGTACTGCGGGCTGAACAGCATCCAGGTGGGCACGCACGAGACCGATCCCACCATGGATCAGTGCACGGATTGCCAGAGCTTTGAAAAGCTCTCGTAAAACAGCAAAGGATTCGCCGCCGAAAGGCGGCGAATCCCATAAATACCGCATCGCGGGGCTGCTGACCGGCGCGGTCAACGGCCTGTTCGGGGGCGGCGGCGGCATGGTGCTGCTGGTGCTGCTCACCAAATGGGCGGGATTGGAGGAGAAAAAGGCCTTCGCCACCTGCGTGGCGGTGGTCTTCCCGCTCTGCGCCGTCTCCGCCGCCGTCTACTATCTGCGCGGGGGTCTGCCGCTCGCGCGGGCGCTGCCCTATCTCGCGGGCGGGCTGGTGGGCGGCGCGGTCGGCGGAAAGCTGTTCCGCAGCGTGCCGAACGTGTGGCTGCGGCGGATCTTCGCGCTGTTTCTGCTGTACGGCGCGTGGCGATATTTAAGTTGACATAAAACTTTCCCAAGGGGGTTCCCATGACCGACTGGCTGCTTCCCTTCCTCATCGGCGCGGCGACCGGCGTGCTTTCCGCCTGGGGCGTCGGCGGCGGGACGCTGCTGCTTCTGTGCATGACGCTGCTGCTGGGCGTGGAGCAGACGGAGGCGCAGGGCGTGAATCTGCTCTACTTTCTGCCCACCGCGGGCGTCTCGCTGCTGTATCACCGCAAAAACGGCTATCTGGACAGGGACGTCCTGCGCCGCGCGACGCCCGTCGGCGCGCTCGCCGCCCTCGGCGCGGCGCTGTTGGCGACGGCGGTGGACACCGCGCTGCTGCGAAAGCCCTTCGGCGTCTTTCTGCTCATCGCGGGCGGGATGATGCTGTTTTCCCGCGAGAAACGATCAAAGCGGCTCGGATGAAGCCGAGCCGCTTTGATCGTTTTCAGTTGTCCAGGAAGTACACCGTGCTGCTGCGGACGCCGAAGAGGATGCACTCGTCGTAGGTGTCCATATAAAGGTCCACCGTCTTTCCGCGCACACCCGTGTCCTCCGCCGTCGCCATACCGTAGGTGTAGCTGCCGTCGTTGGTCGCGACGAACATCCGCGTGCCCAGCGGGATGACCTTCCGGTCGACCGCCACCTCGCCGACGCGCGCCGTCGTGCCGGTGGCCGTGCGCGTGCCCACTTTGCCGACATTCGCGGTGTAGGCCGTGCAGCGCACGTCCATCGAGCCGGTAAAGTGCAGCGCATCGCCGGATCTCATCAGCAGGTAGCCGCCGCCGTCCTCGGTTTGAACGACCGAAGCGATGGTGTCGCCCGGCTGCGTCTCCTGCACCAGCAGGCCGATCTTGGCCGTCTGGGTCACGGAGGTGTTGTTGCTCTCCGCCACCGCCTGACGCGAAACCAGCTGTCCGTCGGCGTAAACCACCTCATAGGTCACGTCGCGCGTGCCGTTTTGGCCCGCCTGCAGGACGCTCACCTGCCCCTTGGGCATCGTGTAATCCGAGGTGTAGACCGTGCGGAACTCCGCCGTCTCGTTCAGCGTTTCGTAGTAGGTAAAATCGGAGGCGATCTCCAGCAGCGTGCTGTTCTCATCCGAGAGGTCCACGCGGACCAGCTCCAGCGCGCCCACGCTGACGCCTGCGCGCTGCAGCAGAGCGCTCACGCTCTCGCCGCTCTGGCTCGTTGCCAGCTGTTCGCTCTCCCCGTGGCGGATGATCACCTTCTGGTTGGGGCGGAGCATCACGTCGCCGCCCTCCGCCGCGCCGACGGAGATGATCTTCTCCGCGCCGACGCGCTCCACCGGGCCGCTGCCGGTCACCACCGTGGTGATGCCGTCGGTCAGCAGGTAAAACGCGTGCGCGGTCAGCTCCGGAGCCGCCTCCGTCAGCAGCACTGCGGTGAGCGTCAGCGCAAACAGCGCCTGCCAACATCGTCGCAGCAAAGGCTGCCTTTCCTTTTGTCGTACTATCATATTATTATATTCTCCTTGTATTATAGAGTAGTAGTTTTTATAGCCCCTCTCCAAGGGCTGTGTGCTACACTGTAAAGGATGCTGTGGATCGGTTTAATTCTCCTACCGCTCGACGGTTCGCGAAAGGTTCCAACC
>Ga0310695_10003830_pt1 | contig 28754 bp, 20 predicted proteins | sample RumenRJG_04DNA_FD_203882 | JGI IMG/M metagenome (GOLD analysis project Ga0310695, IMG submission 203882) | Bovine rumen microbial communities from Lethbridge, Alberta, Canada - RJG_04 (v2) (version 2) | ecosystem: Host-associated > Mammals > Digestive system > Stomach > Rumen | place: Canada... | reverse complement strand
GGGCTACGCAGAAAACCAGACGATCGCTGTACAAAGATTTGTGATTTTCATGCTGAATTTCAATCGAAATGCGGTCGCGCGGTATTTCACCACCACGTTCATTCGTCAGCAACAAATCAGGTTCAATACTGCGGTGTTCCAGTTCCCCCGGAACATAGGGGTTCACGAGTTTCGGATTTTCAATACGGTCTGAACCGACAAGGTTCAGCGCCGCATTAATCAAGTCCGTTGTCAACGCGAGATTTTTCTCGCTCGCAAGAATTTTCTTGATACAGCCATCGTTAAAAAAGTAGACATTCCTATTTTCGTACTGCTTAACATAGGCATCAACATCTCCACCCTTTTCCTGAACATTTTTGAGTACCTTAAGAAAAAGCGAAAATTCATCTCTTGTCATTTCAAATCCTCATATAACGGCAAGGATCATTCCCCACCTATTACATTAACACGCTATTTTGAGGAAAAAATTCCGGAAATTTTTCTTTTTTTGCTTAAAATGATTTAAACACAGAAAAAGGGGCATAACATTTTACAACCAACCTCATTTTCAAAATGTTCTCAAAAATTTTCTCAAATTAAGGTTTATATAAGAACCGCTTTTTCAAATATTTATATATATTAACTATAGTTTTAAGGGTTTTAATTGTTCTCAAAATTCCAACGGAGACGATATGTTTGGTAAAATTTCAATAATCGGCATCGCCGCACTCGCCCTCGCCACGAGCGCAAGCGCCGAAAAATACGAATGGGGCAACGTCCGCTTTGACGGCGGCGGATTCGTTTCTGCCGTAATGTTCCACCCCAAGGCAGAGAATTTGCTTTACGCCCGCACTGACGTGGGCGGTATCTATCGCTTCGATTTTCAAAACAAGACCTGGATTCCGCTGATGGACTTCATCTCGGAAAACGACAAGGGCCTTTACGGTACCGAAGCTTTTGCTCTCGACCCGAACGACCCCAAGCGCATTTACGTGCTGGCAGGAACCGGCTATTTCAGCAAGGGCCGCACGGCCGTGCTCCGCAGTGAAGACTTCGGCGCCACCTGGGACACTAGCTATGTGGAAATGCTCGCCCACGGTAACGGCATGGGCCGCCAGACCGGCGAAAAGCTCGCCGTGGACCCCAACAAGGGAAACATCATCTTCTGCGGTAGCCGCACCAAGGGACTTTACAAGAGTACCGACTACGGCAAGACCTGGACAAGCGCCTACAAGGTCGCCCTTTCTACCGCCACAGAATCCAGCCTGAACGGCGTGAACGGCATCAGCTTTGTGATGTTCGACGAATCGCAGGGCAAGAACGCCGACGGTTCCACCAAGACCATCTACATCGGCATTTCCGAAACCAAGGATAATTTGCAAGTAAGCCACGACGGCGGCGCTACCTGGGAAGCCATCAAGGGCGTTCCCACTGGACTCATGCCCCACCGCGCAAAGATTGTCGACGGAGACATGTACGTAACATTTGCTGACGGCCCCGGTCCGTATAACATTGCAAGTGGTGGTTTTTACAAGTACAATATCGCCGGAGGCACGTGGACCGACCTTACCCCGAGCGATTCCGTGGAACACGAAGGCAGCACCACCAAGAGCTACGAAAAGGACAAGAGCTCTTACGGCGGCGTCGCCATTGATCCCAAGGACAAGAACCACATTGTGATTTCGACATTGGGCAAGTACACCGGCCGCCACGTGACCAAAGACGAAAAGGAAAACTACGGCGACCGCATCTATGCCACCACAGACGGCGGCAAGACTTGGAATCACGGCCAGCACTACAACGACATTCCGAACATCGACGCCAACGGCACCGACTGGATCCCGGGCAACGCCATCCACTGGGCGGGTTCTCTTGAAATCAACCCGTTCAACAACAAGCAGGCCTGGGTCACTAGCGGTAACGGCATCTTCATGACCGAAGACGTCTCCGCAAAGGTTCCCCTTTGGAAGTTTATGTCCAAGGGTATCGAAGAGACTGTGCCCCTCGACATCGTGAGCATTCCGGGAGGCCCGCTGGTCACCGCCATCGGTGACTACGACGGCGCAGTCTATACGGACATCAAGCAGAGCGCCCAGCGCCACAAGCCGACCATCGGCACGACCGAAAGCATGGGTTACGCTCCGCTCACCGGAAGCTTGGTGCGCACAGGTGTGATTACCGTTTACGGCAAGTACGATTCTCAGAATTTCAACGTGATGTACCGCAGCGATGACATGGGCAAGACATGGGACAGCGTAAAGACCACACTCAAGGGCCCGAAGGGCTTGGTGGTACTTTCCGCTGACGGCAAAATCATGCTGCACCGTCCAGACCAAGGCGCCACCGTTTACCGATCCGACGACAATGGCGCCTCTTGGACCGCTGTTGAAACGGGCACGCAGACAAACTATTCCCGCATTGTTGCTGACCCGGTGGACCCTAAAACGTTCTACGTCATGGGCGGCATGGGCTCGCTTTACAGATCTACTGACGGCGGCAAGACTTTTGCAGAAGCTGAAGCTCGTTTGCAAAACGAACAGGCTGGCGAATACTACAACGGTGGCGGCCTCATCCGCACCGTTCCCAAGAGAGAAGGACATCTGTGGGTTCCGATGGACCAGGCTCAAGTTTGGCAGCCCAAGGGCTTCACGGAATACGGCCTCGCCTACACTGAAGACGGCGGCAAGAGCTGGAACCGTTGCGAAGGCGCTTCTACCGCAATCGCCGTGGGTATCGGCAAGGCCAAAGAAGGCAGCGACTACGAAACCATCTTCATCTGGGGCGCGGCAAAGTCCGGCGATCCAATCGGCATCTACCGCAGTACAGACAAGTGCAAGACCTTTGAACGCGTGAACGACGATCTACACCAGTTCGGCGGTCCGGGTAACGGAAACTTCGTGCAGGGCGACATGAACACCTTCGGCGTTGTTTACATGAGCACCGTGGGCCGTGGCACCATCGTGGGCGCTCCGGAAGGCACAAAGTTTGTTGACGTCATCATCCCAAGCAATCCGGGAACGACCATCAACACCATTTCGATGCATCCGGGCAAGGTTTCGCTCACGCAGCAGAATAGAACTTTGCAGGTGAATGTTCCGAGCGAAAGCAAGCTTGAAGTTATCGCGCTGAACGGCAAGACGCTCCTCACCGCAGACGTGAACGGCAACAGAAGCGTAAGCCTCAAAAAGCTCCCGAACGGCAAGTACATCGCAAAGGTTGTCGGCGCTAACGGCAAGTTGCTCTTGAAAAAAGCGATTGCGATTAAATAAGTTTCAATAATCATCAATCCCACACTTAAAAAGGCTAGAGTCCAAAGCGAATGCTTGCAAACTCTGGCCTTTCTTTTTTGCTATGTTGTTAGGCGATGCAAGAACTGACGTTTAAAATTATTGCGCGAATTAAAAGCGATTTCCGTGAAAAGTTTGGCATTCCGCGACAGAGCGGGCTTGTGCAGAACTTGCGTTCCACAATACGCTTTGAACCGGAATATCGCAATGCCGATGCACTCCGCGGTCTTGAGGGCTTTAGCCACTTGTGGATTATGTGGATTTTTTCGGAAAACATCCGTAGCACATGGAGCCCAACCGTGCGCCCGCCTAGACTCGGCGGGAACAAGCGTCTCGGAGTTTTTGCCACGCGTTCAAGTTTCCGCCCGAATCCGGTGGCACTTTCTTGCGTGAAGATCGAAAGCATCAACCTCGACGGTCCTGAAGGTCCTGAAATCGTTGTGAGCGGCGCAGACCTCATGGACGGCACCCCGATTGTCGACATCAAGCCGTACCTCCCCTACACGGACGCGCATCCCGAAGCGGTCGGCGGTTTTGCAGACGCCGTGAAGCAGAACAAAGTTCACGTCAAGAATCCCGAAGTACTTGCAAATCTGAGTGAAGAAAAACGCACCGCTCTGATAGAAGTCTTGGAGCAGGACCCGCGCCCTGCTTACCAGAACGATCCCGAGCGCGTTTACGGATTCCCGTTCGCCGAATACGAAGTTAAATTCAAAGTTTCAGGTGACGAGCTCGAAGTCGTGAGTATCGAATAAGTGTTTCCGCAACATTTCATTCTCAAAAAAGACTTTTTCCCAAAAACATGCTACTAAAACACGAAATTCAGCGATTTAGTAGCACAATTTTCGACTTTATATGTAGTAAAAAAGGCATAAACACCCCTGTTCGTGCTACTAATATTTCGATTTTTGATATTTAGTAGCATATCCAACTCAAATTTCATCGTTTACGCCCCAATTTTCAATTACTTTGTATCAAAATCATGCTACTAAAATTAAGTTTTCAATGATTTAGTAGCACATTTTAACACATTTCACTCTTTTTTCCATAAAAAAAAACACAAAGAAAGAGCCCCGTGCGAACACGGAGCCCTTAGCATTGAGGAGAACTTATTATTGTAAATTCACGCGTTGTATAATGTATGACGACGATGTCATAACGCTCATCATATAAACACCCGCCGGGACCTTCTTACGAGAAATCAAGACGTTACTCGTTCCTGCAGACAACATACGATTCACATTTGCCACTTCCGTCCCTAGCACAGAATAAAGGCGAATGCTCACGATACCCGAGTGGGCCATCGATACAGGCATCTGCAAAAAGTCTCCATCGAAACGGGCCTCGCCAACGCTCACCGCATGGACAGCGTTCGGGATGAAAATTCCACCCGTCGTAGAGCTAGAAGACACACTCGATGAACTTTCCGCTTCTGACGAACTCGATGGAGTTTCGCTACTGCTCGATTCTGCAACAGGATCCAACTTGTTTCCAAGGACTTCAATCATCTTTTCGGCATAGCGCTTGCCAAAATCGCGGTATTCCTGCGAAGTAAAGTGGACATTCTGTCCATCGCCAAGAGCCTGATTAAATCCTTCGGATGAAACTACATAAAAGTTTTTTGACTGTTGCGGGAGTTTAGCGATATTGTTGTTCGCGCCCTTGCTAGAGCCGCTACGCAACACTTCGCCCGCAAGGAACGGCACATCATTGCCAAGACCCAAATCCTTAATAATGTTATCGTAAACCTTTTTGACCTTGGAGGGCCATTGACCGTCACCAGCATCCGTTTCACCCTGGTGGAAGATGATCCCCTTGATGACACCATCTTCTTGAGCCTTCTTAGCCATTTCAATCAAGCGACCGTAAGGATTTCCACCATATTCATTAATGCGCTGCGTCATCCAGCTCTGCTGGGACCTAGCATAATTGGCATAGCCATCCTTGTCGAACAGTTGGATACTGCACCCGGCAACAGCCACGACGATAACACCCACCTTAATTTTAGAATCCGTCTTTTCGACCATCGTGCGGCCAAAATAGTCCGTAGGTCCAAGTTTTGCGCCCTGACAATGCGCCAACGGAGGCACTGCCGTAGCCCATTTTCCCTTGGTTTTCCCTGAACAAGAACCATTATTTGCCGCCCAGAGCACCTGGAAACGTTCGTCAACGGTCTTATCCTGACTACCGACGTCGCCCTGGCCTTCCATATTGGATTGGCCAAAAGCAAGATAAATGTGGAAATTTGGATCTGGAGCAGCATGAGCCGACACGGCAAGCCCCAAACCGAAAAACAAGCCCACGAAACGCGAGACTTTCATCTAACACTCCTTGGGGCACTGAAAATGCCCCCCAACAACTATCTGAAATATATTTTCGATTATCCCTTTTATGTTAAATCTTTGGAAAATCGCGTTGTAGGGTTCTGCAACATTGAATTTTTTATATATATTCCCACTAAAAAGAGGATTTTATGACAATCAAAATTTTGGCAACCCTTGCTGCAGCCGCCATGCTCGTCGCTTGCGGTGATGATACATCGACCACCCCTCCGTCCAAAGCACAGCAGTGCTCCACCGGGCTTTCCGCAGATTGCCTTATGGGCACCTGGAGCATCAACGGACCGACCGTTACAAGAACCGTTGAAGGAGAAGTCGTATCCCTCATCGACCCGAGCCACGACTTAACCGCAAACCCGGCAACACTCAAGTTCTATGTCGATGCCAAAAACGTCAATAAATTTGAATTCGTCAACTCCAGCTTAAGCAAGGCAGATTGCATTACCGGCACAGGAAAGACCTATGGCGATTGGAGCATCGCAGGCACTTCGCTCACGCTCGTGGCCAAAATCGGCAACGAATGCATGGCAAAGAGCACCATCTCGGTCACCCCCACCATCGCTGTCAACGGCAATCAAGTCACATTAACTCTTCCCTCCATTTTCTTCATGGAACCGGAAATGAAGCAATCCGACGCTGTTGAAAAGCAAACTGCAAGCGAAGTCTACAAGTTCGAAACAGCCAATTAAGCACGCCAGCGGTTGCGTTCGTATTCACGCAACTGCTCTAATGCGGCAGACAAATTTTGTTCAAAGTGCGAGTCCTTGCGGCTCGCCTTTTTTGTTGTTCGCACAGTTGTCTGCACAGTATTTAACGCCTGTTCCACACGTTTAGCAAAAACGGGAACAGTCTCGCCGGGAGCTCGATTGAAGCCCAAGCGAGCAAGTCTTTTTTCAGCATCATTAAGAAGCGCAATCCATTGGGCAGCACTCTTCGAAACATTTTGTTGACTTATTTGGCGACGATGCCCACGGAACTTGAGCAAAGCAAAAACAAGGAGCAAGACAACAAGTACAACGTAAAGCACAGGGCTAGAAACGATACGTTCCGAAGCGGTTTGCCAGCTATCGACAATACGGCGCCACTCACCATCCTTGAGTAAATGCATCACATAAGAGAATCGACCTTTCAAACCTTCAAGCTTTGTTGAAAGCCAGGAGGGTTTTGCAAAAGTCATTTCGGTCAATGGCGGTGTCGGATCAAAAATGTACCACTTATGGTCGATATAAACTTCGACCCAGGCATGGCTATGACGCCGGCGGAAAGTCGCATACGGACGCCCCGCAACGTGTTCAGGATGAGCAAAACCAGTCACGTAGCGCGCAGGGATTCCCTGATGGCGCAAGAGGAGTGTCGCAAGCGTCGCATAGTACTCGCAATAGCCTTCCTTGTTTTTCCAGAAAAGAGCAATGGGGTCGTTTTTTGAATTTGGAGTTCGACCGGGAACGATGTACGAGTATTTGAAATTATGGATAAAATAGGATTCTATTGTTTTTAAAGTTTGGACCGGATGCGCGAGCGGGAGTGACATCGCTGCGGCGATTGTGTCTAAGAGCGATATTTCTTTACTCGGAATTTGCAAAAAAGCCGAAAATGTCGTTGAAGAGTCAACCAAAGAAGATGCCGAGGAATCCGCTGGTAAATGCGCCGTAATCGCAAGTGTTTCCGCAGAGTCCGGCACGTAATAATACCAGTCGCTACGAGTTCCATTCGCGCCCGCAAAAATATTCGTCGAATAGTAATCCAAGGAGTCTGCATTTTTGCTCGCCACGCCCACAACATTCGCAGGCGCAAACATAAAGCCAAAATTGTTGAGTGTCGCTTGCACCCAAACATCTTTGACGTTTGGCGCGGCCGCCGCAGAATCTTCGGATTCAAAGACGGCGTAATCCACACGATAACGCGCCGGATAAAGTTTCTTTTCGGCCTTTGTCGGGAGTTTCCAAATGCCTGCTACATACTTTTCATAGGCGGCAGCACGCAGATACGAGGGAGCAAGAGTGTCCCAAACGCGAAGGACAATTTCGCTATTGTACTTGGAATTGTAATTACTGGAGAAGGAGCCCAATGCAGCCACGGGATCAAATCCCATCACACGATTCTTGACGTAATACTCTTCAGCCCAACGGCCACTATAATAGCGATTGCTCTTCCAATATTTAAATCCGAGATACGATGAGCCACACAAGCTCGCATAAAGTAATACAAAAAGTAGCCGCTTGTAAAGAGCAACGTGCGGACGACCAAACGCATATACAGCAAGCAATGGCGCCACAACAGCACTGATTACGCTTGCGCGAGGCGCTTGGAATAGCCCCATGAAAAGTGCGGCAACGCCATTGAACACGACAAAGACTTCGTAGCCGCCATTCCCGAGACTCCTTTTTTGCAGCCACGCCAAATAAAGTAAGTACCAAGCCGGAATAAAGACCAAGTACGGCGAGACGCCCATTTCAACGCTCGGCGTGAGCACCCACCACAACGCGCATGGGACAATCGCACCGTATGCGAAAATTTTTCTGTAACGCGGGATTTTTCTCTGGTTCGTCGCAGACTTTGAAAGCAAATATTGTTTGACGTGAATCGCGATAAACAAGGATGCAAAAACAAAGCCAAGAATTTCAAGTCCACTTGAAACGCCCAAATTGATGGAGACAATACAGAAGAAAATCGTCTTGCAAATTTCACGGAAGTTCATCATAAACTTACCTCCGCTTCGCGAGAATTTTCAGGCGGACGCTCGCGAGAAGACTGTTCTAAGCGCAAACGTTCATTAAAAACGCGTTCGAGAAGCGCCGCGTTCACAGCCAAAACATCGTCAGAAATTGCGGTCTTCGACTCATTTGTCAACTTAGAATGCGCATCCAAAATCACCTGCTTATGCACAAGCGGATCTTCAGTCGCGAAAAGCCCCATGCGGAGCACAGGGCCAAGCGGGCGTGCCGCCGGCGACCAAAGCTTCTGCGCACTTGTCGCACTTCGAGAATTTACAGCATTTCGAGATGCACGCGGACCTTTCGAAGTGCGCGCCTCTAGCCAAGACGCAGCCGGGATTCGCGCAAGCGCTTCCAAGAAACTCACGCCACCATCCCCCTGCACAAGCGCAATTTCGTCATCGCCAATGAAGAATCGCCCAAGCGCCTTGCGTTCCAAAAGCCACAAGCCTACGCCAGCCGCCAAACGAATCAACATTTCAACAGCCGATTTTTCGCGCAAGTTACGAGCAGTTACATCTAGCACGAGAATCGCACCAGCACCGCGTTCCGTCTCAAATTCTTTCGTGAATGGCTTGCCGTAACGTGCAAAAGCCTTGTGATGCAAATCGCGCAAGGAATCGCCCTCGCGGTATTCGCGCACGCCCACAAAATCCATCCCACGTGTTAAACTCGGCATCAAAAGCGGAGCAAATACAACACCGCTTGCACCCGATGTCAAAAATGGGAAAGTCCCCACACGCAACGGTCGCGGGAACACAAGCAATTCCGCTTTCCCTGCATTCGCCGCATAACGCAAGGCACCATTGATTTCCGGAATAATCACCGCCACTTTTGGGATTTCAAATGCGCCGCGCTTTTTCGTCTGGATTTTGCAAGTGAGTTTTGCAGTCTCTCCAGCAGCAATCGCCACAAGCGAAGACTCTTCGCACTTGAGCGATGGATCCATGCGGAAACATCCAAGCGATACCGCATTTAATTTGTCTTCGGCAGTAATGTACAAGTCAACGGTTGACGTTTCGCCCTCATAAACATTCCGGACAGAAATGTCACCCGCCTTAAACTTGCTCTTGCGTGCGGTCATGAAGAGGCATGGTACAAGCGCCAAAAAATACATGAAATCCAAGCCGCAAAACACCCACGCCGCCCAGAAACCAGGCACCGCACCCGCAAACATCGAGAACAGCATCAGCGCTGATGCCGCATGCCCCACCTGCGTAAAGCCTTCTTGCCAAATGTAGTACAAACGCATCAAGAGTCCCTTGCGCTTGGGACTTCTCGGAATGGCGTTTATGAAAAAACGGAAAAGGGACATGCAGGTTATGAGGTATGGGGTCGCGCCAAAGGCGCTTTGGGGTTGCGAGGTTGTTTTTTATTTCGGTATTTTCACCTGTTTCAAGATTCCTTCGAGAATTTGTCTGGAGGCGCCGGGCGTGTTCGAATCTTTTGCAAACACACGATGTTCCATCACCGGGAAAAACACGTGTTGAATGTCATCGGGATTCACAAAATCGCGGCCCGCGACATACGCACAAGCTTGTGCCATCTTGATGAGGTTGATTCCCGCACGCGGGCTTGCCGCCAAACGCACTGCCGGATTTACACGCGTTGCCTGCACCAGCGAAACCACGTACATTTCAAGCGATTCGTCAATGTGAATTTTGCGAACATCATTGCGCACCGCAATAATTTCATCGGGAGTCGTCACCGCCTTGAGCGTATCAAGCGGCCTCCCATCGCGATGCGCACGCAAAATGCCAAGTTCCGTTTCCGCCGTCGGATACCCAAGGGAAAGGCGCACCAAGAATCTATCCATTTGCGCTTCAGGTAACGGAAACACGCCATGAAATTCCACAGGATTCTCGGTTGCAAGCACCATGAAAAGTTTCGGGAGCGCATGGCGTTCACCTTCCAGCGAGACCTGGCGCTCTTCCATCGCCTCCAAAAGCGCACTCTGCGTTCTCGGAGATGCACGGTTGATTTCATCCGCCAAAAGCACCTGCGTAAAGACAGGTCCCTTGCGAATTTCAAACTCGCCCGTATTAGCCTTGAACACGGCACCACCCGTCACATCAGCGGGAAGCAAGTCCGGAGTAAACTGGATACGCGCAAAGTCCGCACCAATCGCTGCGGCAAGCGCCTTTGCAATCGTCGTCTTGCCCGTTCCCGGCACATCCTCGATAAGCACGTGACCATCGGCAAGGAGCGCCATCACAAGCATTTCAACCTGATCCTGCTTACCTAGCAGAACACCATTTAAAGCATGAATTAAATCTTTAACCATGCTTATAATATATGTTTTTTAGTAGGAAGTAGGCGGCAGGAAGTAGACAGGGACCAGTTATTCAATTTTTGTGAGTAGAACTTAGAGCTTCGAAGCAAGCATTCTTCGCCAAATTTGGCGCAAAACACGCATGCCGTACGTGACTACATTGAGGTTCGATTTTTCATCGGCGTAACGCGTCGGGATTGGGAGTTCCGCAATCGCGAAACGGCGAGCATCGGCAATCGCAATCAGTTCCAAATCGATATCAAACGACATGCTCAAGCGATTTAAGTCAACCGTTTTCAGGAATCGCGAAGAATAAACGATAAAACCACTGTGACGGTCCGTAAGTTTCACACGGAAAGCCAAATTTTCAAGTGCCGTCAAAAACGCTCCGCCAACGCGCTTGTACAAAGGCATGCCACCACGCTTTGCCTCCCCCGCTACCGCATGGCGCGAGCCCTGCAACAAGTCGAGATTGCAGTTTTCTATTTCGGCAAAGAACGCGCCCAACTTTTCAGCAGGGTATTGACCATCTCCGTGCAAGCATGCGACAAACGCGGCTCCAGAAGCTATTCCTTCCGCAAGGCCCTTTTTGACAACGGCACCGTAGCCACTATTTTGTTCAAACTTAAAATATTCAAAACGCGATTTGAGGTCGCGTGCATTTTCCGCATTTTCCACACATTTCGCATTTTCCGCGTAATTCGACATAAAGTGTTCATACGCTTGAGCCGTTCCATCACGCGAACCATCGTCAATCACAAGCACATGTGCACGCGACAAAACAGATTCATCAATTTTGGAGAGGACTTCGCCAAGCGTATTTTCTACGTTGTACGCAGGAACGAAAATAAAGTAATCTATCGCAGAACAAGACATAAATGGATCCTTCGCGCAGCTCAGGATGACGATTCAGATCCATAGTGATTTACAAACCACGTCAACGATTCGCGCAGAACGACGTCAATCGGAGTCTTTGCCTTAAAGCCCAGCAAGCGTTCCGCCTTCTCTACAGACGGCAAACGGCGCATGGAATCTTCGTAACCTTCGCCGTAATATTCTACGCCAGAAACTACTTCCGGTTCAGGAATTGTATCAACACTTACGCCCTTGATTTCGGCAAAAATCTTGCGCATTTTATTGGCGAGTTCCGCAATCGTAAGTTCGTTTTCCGGATTCCCGATGTTAAACGCCTGTGACAGCGGCGATTTTTCCGCGGCATTTCCTGTTGCACTTGTCGAGAGTTCTGCTTCAAACAGCGCGAACATAAAATCGACCGCATCAAATACACTCGTGAAACTGCGCTTTGCAACACCGCCATTCACAAGCTTCAGCGGCTCGCCACGCACAAGAGCCGAGGAGAAATTCGCGAGCACTCGCGGAATGCCCGAGCCATCGACGCCCGGCATAAAGTCCATGTACGGTCCGACAAAGTTGAACGGTCGAACCACCGTCCACTTCAAATTTTGGAGACCTGCAATATAGCGTTCCGTCAAAAGCTTTGCAGTCGCATAGCTCCAACGGCTCGCCATCACCGGTCCAAAAGTCAGCTCGGATTCGTCTTCAATAAGCAATCCCGAATCCGCCGACGTGCGCCCGTAAATCTCGGACGTCGAAAAATGAATCAACCAGGAACCCGACTTTGCGCAAGCATCAGCCAACGCTGCCGGATGGTCGTAATTGCTGCGGATAACTTCAGGAGCCTCCGCCATATAGCGGCTCGGCGTGCAAATTGCCGCCAAATTCACGACAATCGGGTATTTTGCAATACGTTCAACGACGCTCTTATCGGCGAGGTCTGCGACCATGAACTCGCAACGTTCGTCATTCAGTCGGTGCTGGATTCTATAAAAATCCAAATCAACGCCAAAAACGCGCCACTTAGTGCGCGTCAAAATGGCGTCAAGAAGGTGACAACCAATAAAACCACCGCAACCGACAACGGCTACGGTGATACTTTGATCATTGAATTGAGGAATCATTCCTTGACAATGAAGAGACCGGAGTTGTTGCCCTTATTCTGCTTGTTGTACGGAGCAACGCGGATAGCGCCAGTCATAGTAGCTTCAACAGATTCAGCATCGAGCTTGACCTTTGCCGTATAGCAGGTCTTGCCATCTGCAGATCCATTCAAGTCATAAGGTTCATCGAGCAAATCAATGCCTTGATCGCTAGCATTCTTCTTGAAGATGATGCGGTAGCCATTGTCTTCAACAGCAACACCGAAAATAACATCAATCGTTTCGCCAATCTTGAACGTTTCGCCACCAGCCGGGTAAACAACCTTGATGCCAGTTGCTTCGCTTACAGAGCAATCATAAGTCGGAGTGGACGGAGCTGCAGACGGAGAATCGTCATCACCACCGCAAGCAAAGAAAGCAAGGGAGCTAGCCAAAATCAAAGCATGGGAAAACTTCATAAAATCCTCTTCTCAAGTTTTTTGGGTTTAATGGTAACAATATACAAATTTAAAGATTAAAAAGATTTAAGCGCCATCACAAGGTCGCATAACACGGCAAAGCTGCTACTCGTTTGTGTAGTTTACGGATGTTAGTTTTTTTTTTACAATTCAGCAAATTAAAAAACACCCCTACCAGGAACTTTTTTATGGGAAAAACAATAATCTCGCTCGCATTAGTCGCAGCTTTTGCAGTTCCCTCCTTCGCGCAAGACATAATCTCCATGAAAAACGGAACTCGCGAAGAGGCTAACGTTCTCGAAATTGACGAAACAACGGTCCGCTACAAGAAATTCAACAATCCCGAAGGCCCAACTTACACGGCAAAGAAAGAATCCATCAGCGAAATTACTTACAAGAACGGAACCAAAGAAAATTTTGACAACAAGCCGCAAGAGCTTTCGCCCGAAAAGAATCCGAACTCCGTTTGGTGGACAAAGTCAAAGGAAACCAAACTCGGTTTTTGGATGGATCCGCTAGGTTTTGCCCAGTGGGGGCCGATGCTCGGTGTTTCCATCCGTGTCGGGAGTAATTTTGACGTTAAGGCTCATGTGAGATATTATAGCTACGACTTCCCTTTGGACAAAGAAACATTCGACGATTACGAGTATTACTATTTTGACCGATATTCCAGTTATCGTTATAACCAAGGCTTTTTTGTTCAAGGTTTCGGTATCGGTTTGGAATTCAGCAAACTATTCGCCACAACGCATGGAAACTGGCATACTGGTTTTCTGTTTGAAATAGCAACAATAGAATTCAATAATTCTTTGGGTTTTAGTTACGAAGATCGCAATGATCATTCCGACCTTGCCGTCAGCTACAACTGCAACAATCACGCAATACTCGACTTATCAGTCTCCCAATACATATTCGCTCTGACAGGCGGTTACACATTACGCTTCAACAACAGATTCTTCATAGACTTATCTCTTCATTCAGGGATAATTCTTCAAATTTTAGAGGACACGAAACCCTATTTTTACGGTGACGCAAGTCTAAAACTCGGAATTGAACTTTAATCCCATCATTCCCGCGAAAGCGGGATTTTTTTTTGCTCTGGATCCTTCGACTTCGCTCAGGATGACAAGCCTAATCTTTCAGCAGTTCCGGGTGTTTTTCGGAGATGCGGCGGGCAAGGTACACAAACGGAGTGTCCATAAGGGTCGTGATGACAAAGATGCAGTAGCCAAACACGAGAATTTCGCCAATGGTATTCCATGGGAAAACGCCCGCAAACGCAAGCAAGTTGAACACGAGCACATTCATGAGCTGGCTTACAAGAGTCGAACCATTGTTACGGACCCACAGATAGCCCTTCTTATCCTTAAACTTTTTCTCGGTCCACTTCCACCAGGCGTGATACGCCCAGACGTCGAACATTTCGCAAATTGCGTATGCAAACAAGCTCGCGAGCATCACACGAGGTGTATTCGAGAACACCGTACGGATCGGTTCTGCCATCGTATCGCCTGCAGCCGGGATGTACAAGAACCAGCTCTGCGAAATGAGAATAAACGTCACATTCGCGAGAATGCCGATTTTCACGCAACGACTAGCTTCTTTTTTGCCAAAGATTTCGCTCATCATGTCCGTTGCGAGGAAGGAGGATGCGAAAATGACATTGCCGAGCGTCGTGTCGAGCCCAAAGGCGTGCACGAGAATCAAAACTTCGATATTTGCGGCAATCGTTGCAATGACGGTCCAAGCGAAAATGCCCTGCTTACCGAAAAAACGGAAAAAAGCAACCAAGCCTCCAAAGAACACGAAAATGGAGGCTATCATAAGGAGTTCGTTTTGCACGATTACTTTCTCCTATCGATAGCGGCGAAAAGGCGCGTCTTGGCGATAGCTTCGAATTCAGTACCCGGCTTGCCGTAGTTTGCAAACGGATAAAGCGAAATGCCACCGCGCGGCATAAAGATGCCTTCGACTTCAATGTACTTCGGGTCGAGCAATTTCACCAAGTCCTTCATGATGATGTTCACGCAGTCTTCGTGGAAATCCCCGTGATTGCGGAACGAGAACATGTAAAGCTTGAGCGACTTGGATTCCACCAAATACTGGTCCGGAATGTAGTTGATCTTGATTTCGGCAAAGTCCGGCTGACCGGTTTTCGGGCAAAGGCTCGTGAATTCCGGGCAGTTGAACGTGACCATGTAATCGTTACCCGGATGCTTGTTTGGGAACTTTTCGAGCACTTCGGGGCTGTAAGTGGTCTTGTACTGGGTCTTGTTGTTGCCGAGCAGCGTAACGCCTTCGAGTTCAGCTTCTGAACGCATAAAGTCTCCTAGTTTTGTTTTAAGTCAGGATGGGTTTCGAACTGACAGATTTGAACGCAAAGATAGAAAATTTCGCACTTCAAAAAAAGGACTACTCTTCGGATTCATCCTCAGTCTTTACGCAGCGAACAGAAAATCCACGTTCCTTTTCGTTATAAACACTAGCAGTCATCGACATATAATCTCTTCTATAATCAAAGAAGACATAAACCGCTAAATTAAATTCTTTACCTTCCTCGGCAGACCAGAAGTTCGCAAACAAACCGTCATCATCAAATTCCGTTTGACTGAAATCCGCATGAGCATCGGCATATCTTCCATAATAGGCGCCCACCGGAATTACAGAAAATCCATAGGGATCTGTCGACGGCTTATAGCTTGAAGTTTTCCAACCCTTAGATGACATCAAAAGTCCCGAAGAACCATCAACCTTTTTTACATAATCTGCTAAAGTACGCCATTCAGTAGAATCAGGGATATGCCAACCATCTGGGCAAATTCCCTGATGCGGATATTGAATATCTTTATCATACCAACTGAGTCTATACTTCGTAGAGATATTCATCGCAGCAGTCCACGAATAAAGCCTACCTCCAACATCGCAGTTTTTATCTTCTTCCTGATAGCACTTGGCATTACCGACCAAATTATAATTATCCTTATCGTAATAGTTCAGATTTTCAGCCATCCAAGTCTGAGTACCAATAACGACCGTCTTATATTCCTTACCATCACGGGTATCCTTTAACTTGCCGTAATCCACTTCATCATTCATGTAGTATTCTTTCGGATGGTCGTAAGTCGTTGCTGGGCGCCAATATCCATTACCCCCATCGCAGATATAAATTTCATTGCGCGGGGTCGTCATAAACTCTCCAGCCCTCTTGGCAGTACAAGCTCTTTCATAAAGTTTTTCAGTGGAGAACATCATTCGCCATACATTATCTTCACAGACATAGTATTCACCGAGATTCTTGCTATTACCATTTTTCAGCTGAACATAATCACCATCATTTTCATCCGTGCACGCACCGAAGCCATATGCTTCACCAACAAACAAGCTTACATACTTTTCGAATGCCGGTACTTGAGGATTGAATTTTTCGAGCATCTGGCGAATGCCGACCATCCCATACGAATAGGACATAATCCAGTCTGCCATAGAAACTCGCATTTTTTCACTGTTGTCCCAAGTACCATCTTCTTCAATATTATTAGCAATGCTCGTAAGACGACTCAACAAATCCGTTTCTTCCAAATCTCCCTGCAAAAGAATCGATGCGGCAAGCAATTTGGCATCGTCCGATGTTTTACCAAAAATCGTCAAATTCTCAAAAGGATGGTTAGCACCACCAAAACCAAAAGCCTTCATGATTTCCTGTTCAGCGGCAGCCTTTGCCGCAGGAACATTTTTATACTCGCCACTCTTGGTAAAAAGATAGACCACACGCTTATAAGCCAAATGCATCAGCACATTGATGTTTACGCTTTCTCGATCTTTCAAGTCAACAATACCACGCAAAGTCACCGGCGATGTTGAATTTTTGAACAAGTTTTCATTATAGTAATTGCCATTGACTTGTAACTGAGCATATTGACTAGACAACGTAACCTTTGGAGAGGTATAGCCCCCCTGTTTACCAGTCACTTCCCATTCAAAGTTCGTTCCGGTTAAATCAAGCTCACCATCAAGTTCAGACAATTTAACGGTACTTCCCACCGCAAAAGGTCCCTTTTCAGCAACCCCCTTAAAGGATTTCTTATTAATTGCAATCGTCTTTACATCTTCTCCAGAACCAACAACACTAGAACTCGATTCGGGAGCGACACTAGAACTTGACTTTTGCGAACTACTAGACTTTTGTGAGCTACTGGACTTATCACGAGAATCAGAAGAAACTGCCTTAGACGACGAGGATTTTTTGTCGCCTGAATCAGACGAAGTTATCTTCGATGACGAAGAACTGTTCTTAGAAGAAGAGGATTTATCCTTAGACCCAGCCGATTCTTCCTTAGACGAAGAGGAGCTATTCTTCGAATCGGAGGATTTCTTTGAAGACGAAGAAGTCTTTTCATCACTGGAACTAGATAATTTCTCAACTTTTTCCCACTTTTTATCTAGGCAACGATAGTCTATTTCTTCATCCTCAACAAAAATGACAGTGCCATCCCTATCGGATGTACACTTACCTAAGTCAAAAATAGACTCCACACTTGATCCGTCTGCAGGAACATTATTGGATACGGAAGAAGGTTCAGACGGGGAATCTTCACCGCAGCCCACTAAAAGTAATGCCGAGATAAACGGAAGCAATGCAAGTCTATTCTTTTTCATATTATCCCTAAATTGAGTATACAAAGCAATGTATATTTACGTGGATTTATGCAATAATAGATATTTTGTCAATGAAAGATTTCTAGATAAGAGTAATTTTCCTACGTTTTCGAGGTAGTTTTATTATTACATGCTGTAGCCATCAAATTTCAGGGGTCGCAATGAGTATAAAATCAACGGTATTTAAGGCACTCGCTTTTACATTCGCCGCATCAACATTTTCTTTTGCGGGTGTAGGCATGGCCGATGGAGCGGCCAAATTTTTAGGCAATACCACGACCTTTGGCGAAATCCCTGACGACTTTGGAACTTACTGGAACCAAATTACCCCCGAGAACGAATGTGTTTGGGGCCATGTCGAAAAAACGCGTGGTGAGTACGACTGGACGGGTTGCGACCTCGCCTACAACTGGGCCAAAGCAAACAACGCTCATTTCACGTTCCATACACTTTTGTGGGGTTCCCAAAAGCCGCAGTGGTTGGGAAAGACTCTCGACGCTAGCGAAACAAAAAAAGCTTGGACTGATTGGATTGATGCGGTTAAAGAACGTTATCCCGACCTCGAAATGATTGAAGTGGTAAACGAAGCCGTCAAAATCAACAACAACAACTATCACTCTGGATATACCAACAGCAATCTGGTTGAAGCCCTTGGCGGCGATAGCGGAAACTACGAATTTGTGGTCACGGCTTTTAAAATGGCACGTGAACGCTGGCCCAAAGCCATCCTAATTTACAATGACTACAATACAATCCAATGGAATAAGGAGCTAGCCATAGACCTTGTTAAGAAAATCAAGGCCCAGGGTGCGCCGATTGATGCCTTTGGAATGCAGTTTCACGAAACAACCACACAAGGGAGCGGCAAACGCAAGTGCTTGCATTTCTCCGTCCTCAAACGCGCACTTAACGATGCACACGAACAAACAGGCCTTCCCATATACATTACACAATACGATGTCGGAGACAAGGACGATAATCTTCAGAAAAAGTGCTACATAGAGCATATTCCGCTCTTGATGGAAACAGAATACGTGAAGGGCATTACCCTTTGGGGCTACATTTACGGCAAAACTTGGTTGGAGGAGGGTAATTCCGGCCTTATTAAAGACGGTGTAGAGCGCCCGGCATTAACCTGGCTCAAGGAATATTTCAAGGATTCGAGAGTTCGTCGCTATATGCTAGGCCTTGCCAACGGTGCAGAAAAACGTCTAGGTAATGTCATTGTAGATGGTCAATCCATTCCCGAAGATTATGAGGACTACTGGAATGAAATTACTACGGATAACGCGTGCACATGGATTGCCGTCGAAAAGGAACGCGGCAATTACGATTTTTCAAAATGCGACGCCGTTCATCAGTGGACTGTTTTAAATCGATGGGATACTCGCATGCCCTTCAAGTTTCGCAATCTGCTGAAAGGGACGCATTTGCCACATTGGCTGAATGGGCTCGACGTGAACGAAACCAAGGAAGCCATTACGGCTTGGTTTGACGCCGTTGCCAAGCATTATCCCGAAATTTACCAGATTGAAGTTGTCGATGGAGCGGTCCGTAATAGCACAGGTCACTATCATTCCGGATTTGAAGCCAACAACAACGTAATCGAGGCTCTCGGCGGCGATGATGGCGACTACAAGTTTGTGGCCACGGCCTTCAATATGGCTCGTAAACGCTGGCCTTACGCTAAATTGATTTACAACGATTATGACGAAATGCGTTGGGAAAACGATCCGACGGTTAATCTCATTCTGAAACTTCAAGAACAAAATGCGGCTATCGATGCATTTGGATTGCAGGCAGCAAACTGGATGATCCAAGGTTCAGGCCCTGAGATAGAGTGCATTGCCGGGAGTACAATACGGGACGGCATTCAAAAAATTTACGACAAGATAAAGATACCCTTGCTCATTACAGAATACAGCATCGGTACGGATGACGACAACCTTCAGAAAGCTTGCTTTGCAGAACATATTCCCGTCTTCATGGAATCGGAATATGTTGCAGGAGTCACTCTCTGGGGCTACATTTACGGGGAAACGCCGCGGATGAGCCCCACAAATACAGGCCTCATCAAAGATGGAAAAAATCGCCCCGCTATGGACTGGCTTGAACAATATTTCATTAAGCACTGGGCAGACAGCAAGAACATGTGGTCCCGGGGCATTCCGACACACCCGCTAGACTCGTTGGATACAGTCGATTTGGAAAAGCCGATAGCCATTGACGATAACGGCGACAAATTCGGTAGCATACTTCGCTTAGAACAGAACACGCTCCAGAATTACGATGTATTTGATGTGCAAGGCGTACGCTTGGGCAAGCTCTCGGCCTACGGCTTTAACGATGCCTCAACAAGGCTCAAGTCTGCCAACGTCGTAAAAACCTCGGGAATCTACTTCTTGCGCAACCGCACCACCGGCAAAATGCAAAGCGTTAGAGTCGCGAGATAAGGACAGTTGCACCGCAACATTTTGCCCTAATGAGCACTACAAAATTTTCTGACAGGAAATTTTTACTACATTTCGAGCCATGAATCAAGAAACACCCGATACTACTCTAGGTTTATCTAACGTCAATCACCTAGAACGACTTTATGACGGCTGGTTCCTCGATTACGCCAGCTATGTGATTTTGGACCGTGCGGTCCCGTATTTTGAAGATGGCCTGAAGCCTGTTCAGCGCCGTATTTTGCATTCCATGTTCGAAAACCACGACGGGCGCTACCAGAAGGTGGCTACAATCGTCGGTCGAACGATGGCCTACCACCCGCATGGTGACGCCTCCATCGGCGATGCACTTGTGGGCCTCGGCCAGAAGAATTTGCTCATCGACACCCAGGGTAACTGGGGTAACCCCTTTACCGGTGACCGTGCTGCAGCCCCCCGTTATATCGAAGGCCGCCTCACGCCGTTCGCTGTCGATGTCGTGTTCAACCCCGAAACGACGGAATGGATCCCGAGTTACGATGGCCGTAGTGAAGAACCGGTCACGCTCCCGGTCAAGTTCCCGCTGCTTTTGGCTCAGGGCGTCGACGGTATCGCCGTCGGTCTCTCGACTTCCATCCTCCCCCACAACTTCCGCGAACTCTGCGAGGCAAGCATCGCCTGCCTGCGCGGCAAGAAGTTCACGCTGTACCCGGACTTTTTCACGGGCGGCATCATCGATGTGACCGACTACAACGACGGTCAACGCGGGGGCAAGGTCAAGGTCCGCGCAAAGATCGAAAAGGTCGACAACAAGACGCTCGCGATCCGCGAAATTCCGTATGGCACCACGACAGTCAGCTTGATTGAAAGCATTGTCAAGGCAAACGACAAGGGCAAAATCAAGATCAAGCACGTGGACGACAACACGAGCCAGGGCGTCGAAATTCTCGTGCACTTGCAGCCGGGGACGGACCCGCAGGTCGCCATCGATGCGCTTTACGCCTTCACGGACTGCGAAAAGTCGCTCTCTCCTTGCACGTGCGTCATTATCGACAAGCACCCGAAATTTGTCGGTGTTTCTGACATTTTGAAGCTCAACACGGAACACACCGTGAAGCTTTTGGAATGGGAACTCGCCAACGAACTCAAGCACCTCGAAGACAAGTGGCACATGACCACGCTCGAAAAGATCTTTATCGAGAAGGAAGTCTACGAGGTCATCAAGAAGGCCAAGGACCGTGAACAAATTATCCGCCTCGTTCGCGAAGGCCTCACGCCGTATCTCAAGCGTCTGCACCGCCAGACCGTTACGGACGAAGAAATTGGCAAGCTCATTGAAATTCCGATCCGCCGCATAAGCCATTATGACCGCGAAAAGGCCGACCAGCTTTTGCAGGAACTCGAAGAAAACATTGCAAAGTGCAAGTACAACCAAGAACACATTATCGATTACGCAGTGAACCACTTCAAGAACATCTTGAAGAAGTACGGCGAAGGCAAGGAACGCCGCACGCAGATTGCCGAATTTGGTAAGGTGAACGCCGTACACGTGGCACTTGCAAACCAGAAGCTTTATGTGAACCGCAAGGAAGGTTTCGTGGGCACGGGCATGAAGAAGGAAGAATACCTCTTCGACGTGTCGGAATACGACGACTTGATCGTGTTCAAGGCCGACGGAAGCTTCAAGGTCGTGAAAGTCAGCGACAAGGACTTTGTCGGTAAGGACATCATTCTCGTTGAAAAGTTCAACAAGGACGATGAACGCCATATCTATAACGTCATCCACCAGGATGGCAAGGATGGCTACGCTTACATCAAGCGCTTCAACGTCGGCGGCGTGACTCGCGACAAGGATTACTACATGGGCAAGAACAAGCCCGGTAGCAAGATCCTTTACATGTCGAGCAACATGAACGGCGAAGCCGAAGTCGTTGAAGTCATCTTGAAGCCGCGTCCGCGCATCAAGCTGAACTTTGAAGTGGACTTCAGCGAAGTCGAAGTCAAGGGCCGTGGCGCTCTCGGCAATATCGTTTCGAAGTACCCGGTCAAGACAGTCAAGAGACTCCGCAAGGGCGTTTCGACGCTTGGCGCAAGAGTGCTTTACTTCGATGCTCCGAGCGGTATCGTCTCGACGCAGAAGAAGGGCGATTGCCTCGGTGAATTTGGTGAAAACGACAAGTTGCTCATCATCAAGCAAGATGGTAGCGCTCGCGTCCACAACATGGCAGACCCGATTCTCGTCGGTTCGAACATCAAGTATCTGCACAAGTACGACCCCGCACAGGTCTTTACGGTGCTCTACTTCGAAGGCTCGAATTTCAACTACATGGTCAAGCGTTTCAACCTCGAAGGCTGCCCCATGACGACGGAATTCAGCGTTGTTTCCGACCACAAGGACACGAAGCTCATCGAGCTCTTTGCAACAGATGACGCCCGTGAACTGATGGAATACCAGGTCGGTCGCGAAGTCCAGAAGGAAGAACTCGACTTGACGGAAATTGCAGAAGTCAAGGGCTACAAGGCTCTCGGCAGCAAGTTCACCGCCAAGAAGATCAAGCGCGTGAGCCGCATTTCGCCGGCAGATCCGTTTAGCGACGGAAGCGGTGAAAGCGAAGGTTCTAACGAAGATCCGAGCTTGTTCTAAGTTCTAGGATTGCCGCGCCCCTTACGGGGCTCGCAATGACGTAATTAATGAGTTATGCCCCGCGGATGCGGGGCATTTCTTATTCAAGACGAGAATGGTGATCCCGGAACTGAGTCCGGGATGACAATGCAATTAGGCATTCTTTTGTTGAATGTCATGCCCGCCGAAGCCTGTGCTGAGCGCAGTCGAAGTAAGCGGGCATCGCCTTTTTTAATCGACGTTTTAAAGAATATCTCTGTTAAGTAATTCGCCGTGGCTGAGTTCAAGGCGGCGGAAGGGGCTGTTCAAATAAAAGTCCGGGTTATGCGTTGCCATGAGGATGGTTGTTCCGCGGGCATTGATTTCCTTGAAAATGCAGAAGACTTCTTCAGCGTTTTTCGGGTCCAAGTTACCGGTCGGTTCGTCCGCCAAAAGCAGATACGGGTTGTGCACCATCGCTCGCGCAATCGCCACGCGCTGCTGTTCACCGCCCGAAAGCGTGTAAGGCATCGCAAAGCGCTTTTGGCTAATGCCCACGAGCGCAAGCGCGTCAAAAACAGCCGCGTTAATCTTGTTGCTCGGAGTACCCACAATGCGGAGCGCAAGCGCCACATTCTCGAAAACATTGCGGTCCGGCAACAGCTTAAAGTCCTGGAAAATAATTCCCATCTTGCGGCGGAGCGCCTGGATTCTGTCGTCCGGAGTGTTCTTGCTATCGTACAAGACGTTGTCCGAGAACTTGACCATGACCTGACCACCGCGCTGTTCGTCCGGGCGTTCATCCATATAGATGAGTTTCAGCACAGTCGACTTTCCGGCGCCGGAATGCCCCGTCAAGAAAACAAACTCGCCTTTATTAATGCGGAAGGTGACGTTGTTCAACGCCTTCCAGTTGGCTTCGTAAGATTTCGTGACGTGGGTAAAATGGATCATATTATTCCGTCATTCTGATTTCGACGAGAACTTCCTTGCGCCACTTCTGGATGAGTTTCTGGAGCTTTTCATTTTCCAAGTGAGTGGCAGCCATCATTTCAATCTTGCCGTAATCTTCTTCGAGCGTAAGTTCGCGCACCTGGCGAGAATCATCGAGACGGAACAAGTGGTAAGCGCCATCAATCACAACCGGTTCAGAAATTTCACCGACGTTCAAGTTTGCCACCGGATCCACATAAGCGGGTTCCATTTCGTTACGCTGGAACCAGCCGAGCAAACCACCCTGGAAGTTGCTGGATTTGTCTTCGCTGTACTTCTTTGCAGCCTTGGCGAATTCATCCTTCGTCTTAATATTCTTGCGGAGCGAATCGGCGAGAGCAACGACTGCAGCAGTATCCTTTGCGGTCGGAATCGTGCGCAAGAGAATTTGTGCAGAGCGAACGCCATCTTCCTTACGGCCAAGCACGCGGGCAATGTGCCAACCCAAGTCCGTCTTGACCGGAGTCGATGCATAGTGACCGTTTTTCAAATGTTCAATAGCCTTTTCGAAAGCCGGGTCCAAGAGACCGCGCTTAAAGTAACCGAGGTCGCCTCCCTTTGCGGCAGAGCTGTCCTGCGAATGGCGCTGAGCCAAAAGTTCAAATTTGATGCCGAAGTTGAGACTATCAATCAAAGATTCAGCCACATGCTTCACAGAATCCACAATCATGGAATCCGGTTTCACAGGAATCTGGATATGGCTTAGCAAAACGCAGTTGAACTGGCGCGGGAGCGAATCCTTGTAATCCTTATAGAACAAATCCACTTCTTTCTTGGTCGGGTGGATCGTGCCCACATGGAGCTGACGCACACGGGAAATTTCCATGTGGTTGCGAATCTGCTTACCGAGCTGTTCGCGATACTGAATCATCGAAAGACCGAGCTGGGCACGTACAGCCTTTTCGAGCGTTGCCATATCAATTTTCTGGCTTGCGGCAATAGACTGAAGGTGCGAAGTCACACGCTGGTCCACTTCGTTTTCCGAAATCACAATCGAATCGCGGTCAATGCGGCTGAGCAAAACCTTTTCTTCAATCATGCGATCCAGCACTGCATCTTTCTGCTGCTGTTCAGTCATATTTGCAGCTTCGGGTGTTTCCTGGAACCTGTAAAGGTTGTTCATGAACTCCGAACGCATAATCGGCTTGCCATCGACAACAGCCGCAATCCCCTCCATCAACACAGGCTCAGCAAAGCAGCCAACAGAGAGGGCAAAAACTAAAGAGGCAATTCGATTACTGATCATTATCTTTCCTTTTCACTAAATACGTTCATCTTCGTAATTATGGGAATTCCCGTTTTCCATTCATCCTTGAGGCGTTTCACAACCGTATTCTGGTGTTCCACCCAAGCATGCATAGAGACATCTTCAATCACTTCGTCAAGCGGACGGGCGTCAGCAGAGTCCAGGCGGTTTGTCACCACGGCAATCTTGGCAGCGCCATCGCAAACCTTCATCGGAGTAATGCGTCCCACCACAGCACGGCGAATAGACGGAATCATGCACGGGTCCGGAGTTACATCGACACCATCAAATTCCCTCATGCGCTTTACCAAGCGATGGTTAGGCGGAATCGATTCAAACTTGGTATTCTTGAATTCCTTGTAATACAGCACGGCAGATTTCCAGTCGGCAAAGGTGAGAATTGCACCCGAGACCGAAGTTTTCCCATTCAAATACAAGTTCTGGTTCTTATGGTAAAAGTCAATCTTTTCGACATCGCTTACAATCATCGTATCGAGATAAGTCTGCATGAAATAATCAGCAACGATTTTGCGCTTTGTGCGTTCAATCATACGGATGAGCACAGAATCTTGCAATGCGCCATTTTTTACCGCCTGCTGATAAACGAGTTCTTCATCAATCCAACGCTGCAAAAAGAGAATGCGCTCGCGGTCGCCCCAGGAATCCCAATCGGGAGCGTACGTGTAAAGCTCCGACTGGTGCAACTTGGAATCGCCCACAGTAACAACGACAGGGTCTTTTGTCTTACAGCCAGCCATCATCGCCAAGCTGAGGACAAGCAATATGCGAATAAGAGATTTCATCGCGACAAATTTAGCAAATTCGAGGTCGAGAGAGTACTTAAAGCCTTCCAAAACGACCTTTCAACCTTGCTAAAGCGTCTTCTTCTACGATATCTTCAGCATCACCCCCCTTGCGCTTGTACTTGAGGATTTCGAAATCTTCGAGCAGAGCCTTCGCCTGCAAGTAAAGTTCCGCAAATTCAGGGTCATCCGTTGGCGTACGGTCGATTTTTCCAAGGAGTTCACGAGCATTTTTCAGTTCGTGGTCCTTGAGGTAACGAGCCTTGAGGTACGGGCGGAAATACTCGCGGAGGGTATTGGCCGAAAGTTCCGTGTTTTCGCGGGACACGAATTCGCGAGATGCGCTAGAATTGTGAGATGCGCCAAACGGGAGTTCTATGTTGAAAAGTTCCGCAAGAACACGCAGGCGTTCAAACAAAGTAAGTTCTTTTTGGTACGCCGTATGGATCGCAATTATGGTTTTATTTTTTACAGTTGACTTGCCGCACCCATTTCGCATATCCACGCTGAAATCTTTAAGCAAATTCCAGTTCTTTACAAATGCATCAGCACTGATAAGGCCCGATTCATATGTCGCACGAACGAGCGAGAGGCGGATTTCTTCATCTTCGCTGCGAGTGTTTGCAGCAAGGCTTTTGAAGTCACGAATCTTTTTGCCGCGCGAAAATTCAAGTCCTGTAAAACGCACACAACGAGTCGCATCAAGACTATCGGCTGCAAGCGATTTTGCCACCCAAATCTTGAGAGCCGTTTCAAAGTTATCCGCAAAGACACCACCCATTTCGAGCAAGTTCAAGCGGTCGGCAATGAGCTGTTTTTTCTCTTCCGTGAGTGAAGTCTTTTGCTGCGCGGGATGCGCCGCAGTTTCGGAACGCGCGCCTTCCACACGCTTGCGGAAAGCTTGCCAAAAACGAGATTCATCCGACACCATCAACGCCGATTGCCCAAGACGCCAGCCAAAGCGCATTCCTTCGAGCGGGAAGTCAATGCCAAACGTCAACAACGCCGGACGGACCGCCAAGAACATGCGGTAAGAGCCCCATTCAGGCGACACTTCGATTTTATACGGCTCCGGGAAACCCGGCTTCGAGACGACCAAATGCAAACGCAAGTGATTTTCTTTGTCGGGATTCACCGTCGGAACGTCAATGCTAGCGCCGTTTGCGCCCGAGCGGATTTCCTTTGTATTCGAAAGCACTTCGTAAAGCAACAAAAGCGGAGCTTTATGCGGGAAGTTGTCGAGCGCCGCAAAGAATTCATCGTCAATCGCGGTGCGCTTGGCTTCGAGCAATTTCTTGACGCTCTTAGGCATTTCTCGAATCACGGATTCAATCATCCATTCGCGCCATTGCTGGATGCTCATTGCAAATTTTGCCGGCGAAATTTCAGTCAGCAAGTCATAAGGCAACGAGAGCGTAATGCCATCGCAATCGCGAGTGGCGTCAAAGACCATTTCACCTGTAACAACGCGATCGCCAATGCGGAAATGCTCGATGGAACCGCCTAGAGTAGGTGCTGGAGCCGCATCCTTAGACTTGACTGGATTTTTCACCCTTTCAGGGTTCAGAATGACATCGCCAGCATTCGTCATCCTGAGCGCAGCGAAGGATCCAGTGCGGAACCCGTCAGCATCACTTGTCCAAGAGGTTCCACTCGTGCCGCCATCCAACTGGTCCAACCAATACTTTTCATCGAATTTCAAGAACTGGTCGGTGTGCTCGTAGATGTAGCTTTTGAGCGTCTTGATGGAATTGACGTTGCCCGCAATTCGCGTGTAGTAATCCACAAGCGCATCTTCGCTCGGAGCAAGCCCGAACTGGCGTTTTCGCGCTTCGAGAGCATGGAGATTTTCGACGACGCGGTCGTTGTGCTTCATGAAATCGAAAGGCCTTGCCACCTCGCCCATCACCACCGCTTCGCGCCAGAAAATCTGGGCGCAGTCTTCGGGATTCACGCGGGCGTAATCTACACGATGGCCACGGCTAATCACAAGCCCTCTAAAGCTCACTTCTTCGACCGCTTCTACAAAGCCACGTTCTTTATTCCACGTCGGTTCAAACCAGCGACGAGTGCAGAACGGTTCTGCCACTTGCAAAATCCATTCCGGCTTGATTTCGGCAGCCTTCGTGAGGAACGTGCGGCTCGTTTCGCGCACCTCGGCACTGAAAAGCCATTCTACGCTCTTGGCGTACAAATCGCTGCCCGGGAACACATGCGTTTCACGACCGCTCACCAAGCGGTAACAGCCGTTTTCAATATCGCGATGCGCAATCCCGCCCAAGAATCCGGAGAGGAGCGCAATGTGCAAATTGTCGCGATGGAACGAATCGAACGGACAAACTTTATTTTCAAATTTCACTTCGAGAATGCGGCTGAACTGTTCGTACAAATCCACCCATTCACGCAAGCGCAAAAAGTGCATGCTGTTCTTGTCGCAGAACTTGCGGAGTTTATTCCAAGTTTTTCCGTCCCAATCCGTGCAGAACGCATTCCACATTGAAACATAAACGAGGAAATCGCTCTTGTGACCGCAGAATTTGCGGTGCAGCTGACGGATGCGGGTGCGTTCAGGTTCGTCATTCGGCACCACACGCGGGTCCTGAATGCTAAGCGCCGAGCACACGATAAGCGCCGGCTGCAAAACGCCCAAATCACGAGCGCGCAAAAGCACTGCCGAAAGCGACACGTCCATCGGGAGGCGCGTCATATCGCGACCAAGCTTGGTCACATGACCGCTAGAATTGTCCGCCGTGAGTGCGCCAAGTTCAAACAACGTCTTGTAAGCGCCACGGAATGCCGAATGCGGAGGCGACTGCAAGAACGGGAAGTTTTCGAGTTCCAGCCCGAGACTGCGCAACTGCAAAACGACATTTGCCAAATTGCTACGGCGGATTTCCGGCTCCGTGAATTCATCGCGCTTTTCAAAATTCTCGGGAGAGTAAAGGCGAATGCACACGCCGGGCTTCACGCGCCCCGCGCGTCCAGTGCGCTGCCGCGCGCTGGCCTTCGAAATTTCTT
>Ga0310695_10003829_pt1 | contig 28757 bp, 29 predicted proteins | sample RumenRJG_04DNA_FD_203882 | JGI IMG/M metagenome (GOLD analysis project Ga0310695, IMG submission 203882) | Bovine rumen microbial communities from Lethbridge, Alberta, Canada - RJG_04 (v2) (version 2) | ecosystem: Host-associated > Mammals > Digestive system > Stomach > Rumen | place: Canada... | reverse complement strand
TCTGAAAACGGCAGCTGCACGTTCACCGGGCTCAAGCGAGGCACTTACATCGTCTCCGAGCTATCCAGCGACGGTCGGCATGTGATCTCCGATGCGCCGCAGACTGTCGTGATCAGCGGCGAGGATCAGGACGTTGTGACCGTGCGCTTCGGAAACATACCGAATGGCTCCGCGATGATCCGCAAGACGGATGGGGACGGCGCGCCGCTGAGCGGCGTGGAGTTCCTCGTAACGACCTCGACCGGCGAGCTGGTGGGCAACGCGAACGGCGTCTTCAAGACCGATGCCGCGGGCACGGCTTTGATCGAGAACATCGAGCCGGGTGTGGCGCTGGTCATCAAGGAGACCAAGACGAAGGACAGCACCTATACGCTGGACGATGTGGTTAAAACGATCCATATACTGCCCGGACGCACGGTGACAGCGGACTTTGTCAATCTGAAAAAGGGCAACCTCGTCATTCTCAAGAGGAGCAGCGCCGATCAGAAAACGCCCTTGGAGGGCGTGTGCTTTGAACTGCGCTATGCGGACGGCTCCTATGTTGACGCAAACGGCGGCAAAACGTCCAGCAACGGCCTGTATTTTACGGACGCGCAGGGCAAGGTGAGCGTCAGCGGGATCACGGGAACGGTGGTTGTGACCGAGGTGGAGAGCATCCCCGGGTACACCATCCACGAAAACACCCGTACGCAAACGGTTGTGATCCGACCGGAGGACACGCAAACGCTTTACTTCTACAACGATCCTGTGGGCGGGCTGCTGCTCACGAAGGTCTCGGAGACCGATCGCAGCCTTCGGATCGCAAACTGCACCTTTGAGATCCACCGCGCCGACGATCAGGGGCTTGTGACGAGGATTACCACCGACAGCAAGGGCACCGCTTTTACGCCGCTGGAGGACGGCAGCTACTATGCGGTCGAGACGGTGGCGGCGAAAGGCTTCCGTTTGGATGAAACCCCGCATCCCTTCACGGTTTCGGGCGGAAAGACGACCTCGCTGACCGTGACCAACAAGGCATACAGCGGCATCGAGATCCACAAAGTCGACGCCGCCACGGGCGAGGGCATCTACGGCGCGAAGTTTCTGCTCTATGACGGCGGCAGGAACCCCGTCGCCGAGGCGGTGAGCGACCAGGACGGCTACGCCCGCTTCGAGGGGCTGACGCTGACGGGTCGCGTTTACCTGAAGGAGCTTGAATGCGAGGGCTATCAGGTGGACACCCAGCTCAAGACCGTTTCCATCAACGCAGGAAAGACGACGCGGATCGAATGGAAGAACACGCCCATTACGGGCCAGATACAAATATATAAGTACGCCGGAGAGTTCAACAGCATTACCGGAACGGTGCCGGGGGCCTCAATCGCTGGAGCGGTATATGAAATCGTTGACGTCCGCTCCGGAAAGGTAGTCGATCAGATCGTCACCGATGCTCGCGGCGTGGCGGCGTCAAAACCGCTGCCGCTCAAGCGCTATCAGGTCAAGGAGATATCGGCCCCGATGTACTGGCGGCTGTCCGATCAGGTTTTTGACGTAACGTTGGAATTTTCCAGCCAGATCGTTAAGCTGGCGGCCTACGACAAGCCTGCGGAACTGGGCGTCGTGCTGACCAAGACGGGTATCAAGGAAGTCCTCGCAGGAAATAAGATGACGTACACCTTCACCGTGGCGAACACGTCAAACGTGCCGCTGGACAGTTTCTTTTTCCATGACAAGCTGCCCTACGACGTGACAGGCGCGAGTGCGATCACCACGGGAACGTACAACCAGCGCATGAACTACCGTATCCTCTATAAGACCAACATGAGCGAGTACCGTGTGCTGGCGTCGAACCTGCTGACGACGAACAACTACGCCTTCCAGCTCACAGGGCTGCCGCTGATGGCGGGCGAGGTCGTGACGGACATTTTCTATGACTTCGGCACGGTGCCCGCTGGCTTCCAGTGTGTTGCAAAGCCGACTCTGACCGTCGCGGTCAGTCCCACATCGGTCAACGGGTATCAGGTTATCAACCGAGCCGATGCTGGTGGGCAGTACGGCGGAACATGGGAGACAACCAACGCGAGCTGGATCACCATTGTCGTGAACCTGACGCCGGTGAAGCGGACACCACTTCCCAAGACCGGGTATTAAACACAGCAAGAAGGCGGGCATCACGCCCGCCTTCTTCAATACCGTTGTTCAGCCAATAGTTCATAGAAGAAGTCCGAGAATTCCTTGTCCGCCGGTGATTCGTCGGATTTGCGTTCTGCCGCAGCTTCTTCGACGGAATATTGCTGGTCCTTATCCATGTCGTTCCCTCCAAAGCACAAAACCAAAAGCGAGTATAGCAGACACTACATGTCGCTTCAAGTGGTAAAGACGCACGATAAAAACCGCAAAATATTGTGCAATGCGGGGATTGACAAGCTCAAACCGCGATGGGGACGGCGTCTGCCGGCCCCATCATCTTCTCGGAGGTATTCAAAATGAAAAAAATCTATCGCAGTTATCTTGTCTGCCTGTCGCTACTGCTTATCGTATCAATACTGACGTTGCCTGCGTATGCGGTGGACGATATGTGGACAGTGGCAAAGAAGATCATCGTGGACGTCTACGGAAAAATCGTCAGCATCAGCACGGTACTGGCGGGCCTCATGTCCGCCATCGCCGTCATCGGCGCGAAAATGGCAAACAATCAGGCGAAGAATGATCAGGCGTGGGACTGGCTCAAGCGCATTTGGCTGGCGTGGGCGGTCATCAACGGCATCGGCGCGTTCATCGCGTACATCGCCCCGCTGTTCAACGGTCTTGCGACGCTCGAACCGTGATAAACGGGCAGGCTCAGGCAGAGGGGAGGTGCATGGCTTGCTTGAGCTTATCTTTCAGGGCTTTTTCGAGTGGATCTATGGCCTGATCCTTGAAGCGTGGGAATTCTTTTCGGACAAGCTCATCGACCTTATGAGCATGGACTTTGCGTACCTCCAAACGCATATCCCCATCCTTCCGACGATCCGCCAGAGTATGCTTGCGGTCGGCTGGGCGCTGCTCATCGGCAATCTCGTCTTTCAGGCGCTGCGGAGCATGATGGCGGGAATCGGCTTTGAGGCGGAGGACCCGAAGCTGCTCTTTTCCCGCACCTTTGTCTTTTCGTTCCTGCTGCTGGCAAGCCCGCAGATCTGTGATATCTGCCTCGACATGACCTCGACGGTCATCGGGATCATGAAGCTGCCGGACGCGGTGGACATCGACATCATACAGGAAAGCGCATTTGACGGGCTTGCCTGCGCGTGGCTGCTGGTGTTCATTTGCGGCATCATCGTCATGTTCCAGTCGTTCAAGCTGATCTTTGAAATGGCGGAGCGGTACTTCATCCTCGCCATGCTGACGATCTGCGCGCCGGTTGCCTTTGGCATGGGCGGCAGCAGGAACACAAGCGATATTTTTACCGGCTGGTGCAGGATGTACGGCTCAATGTGTCTGCTCACGGTACTCAACGTGGTTTTTGCCAAGATGCTCTTTTCCGTGCTGTCCACCGTCCCGACCGGGCTTTCCGTGTTGCCGTGGATGGTGCTGATCCTTACCATCGTCAAGGTGGCGAAGAAGGCGGACGCCATTGTGGCGCGCATCGGCCTGAATCCCGCCATCACCGGCGACAGTCTGGGACGGACGTTCCCCGGCGTGCTCACCTACATGGTGACGCGCACGGCGATGTCGCACGCGACAAAGGCGCTGGGGAAGAATCTTGGCAAGGAAGAGGGCGGAAGAAGTCCGTCCGGCGGCGGCCCGGGCACAGGCGGATCACCCGGCGGGATGGGCGGATCGCACACAGGGCCATCGTGGACCGGCGGAAAGAGCGGCAGCGGAGCGTGGAGCGGCAAGAAAAAGCCGATTATCGTATCGGCGGAGGATTGGGAGCCCACGCAGGGCAAAGAGACGTCGCAGGCTGCGGCAGCGCATACGACCGAAGCTCATATGCCTGAGAAAGAACAGCGGGCGGAAACGTCGATCAAGAGTCCTGTACAGCCTGACCAGAGCAATTCCGGCAAATCGGGAACGGCGCAGACGCGAAGGAGCTCGGTGCCGCGCGGTACAGCAAAAGGTTCGCAAAGGACAGTATTTACCCGCCAATCGGTGACTTCCACTGCAAGCAACGGAAAGCGGAGAGAAACCGCAGCCCCGGCTCAGCCAGCAGTGGGACAAGCCTCCGCAAAAAGCGGCGCTCCAAGTGGCCGCACAGCAGCAACAGAAACCGTCGGGAGTACGCGGATCAGCAATGTATCCGTGGAAAAGGGGCGTCCATTGCCTCAGACTGCTATTCAGCGGGAGACGGCCAATACATCGAAGAAAAACAGTCCGGTATCCGGAACCGGTTCCGAAAAAACGACACAGCGTACGGACAATACGCGCTTTACCCAGCGCACGGTGACGGAGCGCAGAGCGGGATCGACGGCAAAGCCTGATATGGCAGGAACGGCTGCTGCCGCACCGACGCGCCAGACCACACGACCGGAACGGCAAGGCAGGAATACGCCGCCCATGCCGACGCCGCCTGCCGCTGGGAAAACGTCCGTCTCGGCACGGCAGGAAAATCCGCCCGGTCAGAAGGCACAGAGCATGGAAAAAACGAAGAACGGCGCGACACGGTGCGGCACAGCAGGAACGGGCGTGGCGCTGAGCACCAGGCAGAGCGCCAGAGAGGAACGACACAGCAGGGATACGTCCGAACAGCAGCAGAGCGTCATTTCCACGGCTGGAGTTGCCTCGGCGGCTCCGGCACAGCAGGAACGCGCTCCTGTCCCAAAAGCAGCGGTCGCGGAAAGCGGCAGGACGCCGCCTAATAGCTCCGGCACGGCAGGAACAAACGCCGCCCAAACCACACGCCTTACGCTGAGGGAAGAACGGCACAGCAGGAATGCGCCTGTTTCATCGCCAAAGAGCGCGAAATCAGAGAAAACGCCGGGTACGGCACGGCAGGAAAGCCAGTCTCGCCCGATGATGCAGCCTCAGAACAACGGCGCAGGCAATACGACGCGGCCCGGCATAGCAGGAACCGCGCCCACCGGCAAGGAACTGAGGCAGATGCGCAGGACGGCGCAGAAGCCTTCTTCCGTGCAAGCGTCTGCCCAGCAGCCTCGAAGTGACGTGAGAGAAAAAGCCGACAAGCCGGTTGGAAACAAGCACACTTTAGATGCATCACGCAAGAGCGCCGCGAAGAAAGGCCGTGAGAAGAATGGAAAACAATGACACAAACCGCAGAGGCTGGCAAACTGCGGCGAATCTCGCGCGTACCGGGAAGGCGGCGGTAAACATCGCAAGGGCGGCGGCGAGCGGCGGCGTTTACGGCGCTGCCGCCGCTACGAAAGAGGCTGCGCCAATTCTTATTAGAATGCTGCTGTGCATGATCGTTGCCGCTGTCGTCACCACGATGATCGTGTTCACCGCGATTCCAAATATCTTCTTTGGATATGATGCTTCCATGAGGGAGGATGTCATTCAAATGACGCGGCAAGCCGCAAGCATCGGCGGCGTCTGCATGAGTCTGGAGGAGTTCGAGAGCACCGTCATCGACTCCATCGTGACGAGCATCGCGAACGAGTACGAGAAGCAAGGCACCGCCATCGACCACATTGAGATCGTCAGCTACTTCGATACGGAGAGTCTGCAATGGTTCACCGCCATCAATTCGACCGCGCATCAACAGGATTTGGAGGAGATGTCGGTCGATGAGATCCGCACGTTGTGCTCCGCGCGGCTTTCGTATTCGTTTTCGCTGCTCGGGGACGAAGAAACGACGCTTCGCATCACGATCCAGAAGCTCGATCCCGACGATTGGATGGAGAAGCTGGGCTTTGACGAGGACGCGCAAACGTGGGCGGGCGCGCTCTTTGAGACTATTTCGGAAAGCGACGCCATGACGAAGTACGCCGCCTATTTTACTGATATACCGGATTACAGCGGTGACAGCGGCTATACGGGCGGTGTCCAATACGGCGGCAATTACAGCAACGATATCGACACATCGAGCTTCATCGACCCATCCACAAAGAACGCGCACGATCTTGCCGCCTACGCGGTGCAGGCCTGGGAGAACAACTGGGGCTACGTCTGGGGAACGTTTGGCAACGTATTGACGCCCTCTCTCTTGGAGTACAAGGTACAGCAATATTCGGACGGCGTAGGGCAATATCGGGGGTTCATCGAACAGAATTACATGAACCGGCGCACGGCGGATTGCATCGGACTTGTCAAGAGCTACGGCTGGTTCAACGCCGCAACGGGCGGGATCGACTATGGCTCGAATGGGGTACCGGACTATAGCGCAAATCAGATGTACCGGGACGCGGTAAATAAGGGGGCGGATCATGGAACCATTTCGAATATGCCTGAGATTCCAGGGCTTGTACTATGGAAGGAGGGGCATACGGGCATTTATATCGGCGGCGGCTATGCGATCGAAGCCATGAGTACCAGCAAGGGCGTCGGCAAAACGCAGGTTACGGGACGCGGCTGGCAGGCGTGGTACAAGCTGCCGTATTACGACTATGATTAGGCTGGTGATTCTATGAAAGTGCGGAAATTGCGCATAATCAGAAAAAAATACCATGTTTCGCTGAGTGAGCTGGGAAAAGCCAGTGGAATTTCGGAACAACGAGTGAGTCGCTTTGAACTGAACCCGGGTTATGCCGAAAAAGAAACCGAAAGGAAGCTGCAAAGGGGGCTGTATAGCATACTCTCTCGACGTTTTGATGAATGCTGTTCCTTTCAGAAAACATTGGAAAGACACTACACAACTCTGACGGAGGATGTGGAGGAAACCACTTATGAACTATGATACCTACTATATCCCGACCAACTTTACGGACGCGGGCAAGGTGCTGGGTCTCTTTGAGATCCGCAATCTGGTGGAGGCGGTGCTGCTCTCGCTGCCCGCCCTTTATTTGTGTCTCGCGTATCTGCCGCTTTCGCTCTCACCGAAGATCATCGTGGCGCTCACCATCGTCGTGCCGCTGGCGGGCTTCGGGCTCATCGGCGTCAACGACGATAGCCTGACGCGCTGGCTCAAGAGTTGGTGGACGTGGCGAAGGAACAGAAGAATTATGTACTACCGAGGGGAGGCGAATCGAAAATGACGTTAAAAGAGCTGCTTGTGGGCGGCGTCAAGGGCACCGGAAACGATATGGCGCTGTACGCCGACAGCATTGAGGCATGGCTGCCGGTCAAGAACATCATTGGTGGCGTGGTCATTACGAAGGACAACCGTTTCGTGAAGATTCTGGAGGTGCAGCCGGTCAACTTCTATCTCAAATCGCCGGACGACCAGCGGGATATTGTCGCGGCCTTTGCCGCGTACCTCAAGATTGCACCGGATACCTTGCAGATCGAGGCGCGCACACTGCCGCCCGATACGGCGGACTACATCCGCCAGATGGAGGAATACAAGAAAAACGAGGAAAACGAATTCTGCCGGGAGATGATCGAGGACAACATCAGCGAGATCGGGCGCGGCGTCGCCGCCGAGACGGTCCGGCACCGTTTTTTCCTGATCTTTCAGTATGAAGCGCGGATGCGGGCGCGGCGGAATACCGTGCGCGCCATCATCGAACGGATGAATGAGGAAGCGGACACGGCGCGGCGTTATCTTGACGTCTGTGAACTGGTGGTCACGGAGCCACGGTATTCGGACAACTTCACGCTGAAGCTGCTCTACGAGGTGCTGAACAAGCACACCAGCCGCCGCGTCCCGCTGCCGGACGGCGTATTCGACATGACGACCGTGATCCACGGCGTCTATCAGGAGGAGCATATTGAATGAAAGAAAAAGCAACCACAAAAAAGATGGGGAAGCTCAGGAAAAAGACGGTCAAGCCGAAGGTAAAACGCACGGAAAGCAATGCGCCGCCCAAACAGCCGTTTTTGAAGCACCTGCTGTTTGGTGAGGAAAAGCCGGATCTCTCGGAGCTGGAATCCGGCTCCACCACGATCCTCGATATCCTCTCGCCAACGGCCATCGACACCAAAAGCAAAGACTACATCATGGTGGACGGCGTGTACCACGCGTATCTCTACGTCACGGGCTACGGCTATACCACGACGGTCGGAGCGGCATGGCTCACGCCGCTGATCGAGGCGGGCGAAGGGATCAGCGTCAGCTTTCTCATCCACCGGCACCAGCGCGAGAAGATCCTCAACAAGATTTCCCAGACTACTATGATGAACCGCTCCCGGATGCGCGACGTCGGGGACACGCGCCAGGACTTTGAGGAGCTGGACAGCGCCATCAGCGCGGGGCTGTACCTCAAGGACGTGATGAACCGCGACGGCGAGGACTTCTACTATATGCACACGCTGCTGGAGATCGTCGCGGACGACCCGGAAACGCTGGAACAGCGCGTGACGGAGCTGGAGCGGCGCTGCGTATCGAAGGATATGTTCGCCCGGCGCTGTGACTACAAACAGGAGCAGGCGTTCCTTTCCATGCTGCCGCTGCTGACCATCGACCCGGATGTGGAGCGAAAGGCGCGGCGCAACGTGCCGACCAGCGGCGTCGCCGCGGCGTTCCCGTTCGCCAGCTATGAGCTTTCCGACCGCGGCGGCGTGTTCCTCGGGCTCAACATGAACAACCGCTCGCCGGCGTTCCTCGACCCCTACGACGACTACAAGTACACGAACGGCAATATGTGGATCGGGGGCAGCTCCGGCGCGGGCAAGACCTTCACGCTCAACTGCCTGGGCGGGCGCCTGCGACAGCAGGGCAAGCGCGTCATTTACATCGTCCCAAAGAAGGGGCATGAGTTCCGTCCGCTCTGCGAGCTGATGGGCGGGCTGTATCTGCGGCTCTCCCCGTCGTCGAAGGACTGCCCGAACATCATGGCGATCCGGCGCAAATCGCTGGACTCCTACGCCGGACTCAAGGACCTCGAAGAACGCAAGGACTCCGTGCTGGCTGAGAAGATCTCGCGCCTTATCATCTGGTACTCGCTCCAGAAGCGCGACCTAAGCGACATTGACAAGAACCATCTGGACGAATCGCTGGTGAAGTGCTATGCGCGGTACGGCATCACCTCGGACAACGCGACGCTGGTGGATGAACAGGGGAATTTCAGAGAAATGCCGATCCTTGCGGACTGGTACGACGTGCTGAACGAGAACCCCGAGACAAAGCACCTCGCGGTTGTGCTGGCGCGCTACGTCACCGGCAGCGCGGCGGCGATGGGCCAGCGCAACGAAATCAACCTCAACAACAAGTACATCGTGCTAGACACCTCGGGTATGCCGGATGACTTGCAGCTTCCAGGCATCTTCTGGGCGACGGACGTGGCGAACGACCTCATCATGAACGCCGGCTCGGAGCTGTCCGCGCTGATCGCGGACGAGCTGTGGAGCCTCGTCGGCGCGAACTCGAATCCGCTTGCGGCGGGCTTTGTGCAGGAGATGGTGAAGACCATCCGCGGCCTTGGCGGTATCGCGGTCACGTCCACGCAGGGGATGCAAGACCTGTTCGGGCTGGACGGCGGCAAGTACGGCAAGGGCATTTTGGATTCCAGCCGCATCAAGCTCGTTATGCAGATGGAGGAGCAGGAGGCGCGGCTGATTCAGGGCGTCCTCAATCTTTCAGAGGAAGAGGTGCGGCGAATTACGCGCTTCCGGCGTGGCGAGGGGCTGTTGTGCATCGGCTATAACCACGTCCCCATTGCGTTCTACGCGACGGAGCGGGAGTACAACGCCATCACAACCTCCTCCACCGACCTGCGGATACGGAGAAACGGAGGTGACGCATGAGCGGTTTCAAGGAGGATATGGCGCGTGTCCAGCAACTTGTGGGAAACGCCTTCACAGCGACGGGCGGGCTGGTTGCTCTCGCGGACGGGGCGCAGATGCAGCCCACAAAGCTCCGGAAGGCGTTGGAGCAGACCATGGGGAGCTTCGAGGCGGCGACGTTGGAACTGCGGCAGCTCTGCGAGCGGTATATGCCGCCCACGGGCAGCCTCGGAAAAAAGCCGACGCTCCCGAGGCGGGACGTCACCGGCAGCGTGGAGCTGATCGAGTACCAATGGCTACACATCACGATCCATACGCTTTTGCCGAGCGCGGCGTATCAGACGCCGGTATGGCTCAGCGATACGATCCGCCGGCTGCTGGACGAATACGAGAGCGGCGGACACAGCCTCCCGTACTACCGGGCCGCGCTCATGGTGATCGAGGAACGCTCGGACATCGAGGGGCGCAGAGTGTTTGACCAAGACAACAAAGGGTACAAGACCATCAGCAACGCCATCAAGGGCAGGCTCATTCCCGACGACGACCAGTACACGCTGGGCGTGGCGCTGCTGTCCACGCGGAGCAGCGAGAACGCCTGCCACATCACGCTTTTGGATAGCGCGGACGCAGCGGACTACTTCGCGCTACGCGCGTGGAATCGCGGCTTTTAGCCGCTATACCCCCATCAGAAAAAATGATTTTTCACGCGAAAAGGAAAATTTTGTGCAAGCGCGGTTTTCTGATGCCCTCTGCGGTGCTGCAAATGCTCCAATACCCGCATTTGCAGGCATCGAAAGACCTCTCGGATTATTGAAAAATCTGACATCCACGGGGGGCCATCAGAAAAAGATGAATTGACATCACGGGAGCACCGAAATCGTGAGCTCGCCGGAACGGCGGGCGAATGATTTCGGCGCTCTCACAGGAATAAGGTGGTGCGAATGATTTTTACAATACGCGATGTCGAAATACTACGGGTGCTTCGATGGTGCCGATATGCCGACCCGTCTGATCTTATCCGATGCACCGACAAGGCCGCCGTTGAAAATCTTGTCTTATTGAAGCTCATAAAGCGGCACAGGCCAAAGGGGTTCGTCTCCTTAACGGCAAAAGGAAATGCTCTGGTTGTGAGAACTACGCAAGACCTTCCTGAGCACATCCAGCTTCCGTACAGGTCGCCCAATGTAGAACGACAGGTGCGCTCCTCCAGAGTCTATCTTACGGCATACTCAGCCGAAGTGCCTGTGTTCACAAAGAACTTATCCGCATTAGCGGAAAAAGACGGCCACTATCTCACCTCGTTCATGCGGGGCAAGGGCGCAAATCCGTGGAGCAATTCCCGCATCGCCACGCTGCTGCGGCTGGGGGACACGCTCTACGCCGCGCACTATGTCTGTCCCGGCATCGGGGAGCTGCTGCTCACCGACGAGCTGAATGCCTTCAACAACAATACCTCCCAAATTAAGAACGTCCGTCGCGCGTTTTTCTTTGCAGGACAGAGCTACACGGACGTGCTTGCGGAGCTGGGCGCGGCGCCTGCGAACGAACCGGGGCGTTACGTCAGCTATGCCGACGCCTACCGGCAGTTGTCCCTGCCGGTGCATCTGCTCTCCTGTGACACGACGGGCTCAATGCAGCTACGGCTCATGGCAATGCCGGACTACCGGCAGGTGCTGACACGTTCGGCACTCCAAACAAAGTACGCCGAGGCACCTCCGGAGATCCCGTCATGGGACGCGATGTTCGACGGCAAGCCCTTCGTCATGGCAGCGGACATGGACCTTCGCAGGATCGACGCCGCTATCAAGGCGGCAAAGGAGCGAGGCATCGCTCAAATCGTCATGGTGGCGCTCAAGCCGCAGGTAGAAGCCGTCCTCAAAAGCCGATATCGCGAGACAGGATTTGCGCGCGTGTTCTCGCTCAAGGAGGAGATGCTCAGCGACCTCGGAATAAACAAGCTGTATACTCCGCCCTTGGAGGGATTCAGAACAGAGAAAGGAGAGGTGATCGATGCCCCGCTTATCCAAGCTACTCGAAAAGCTGGAGGATCGTCTGGAAAGTAAGCTCGGCGCATGGTACGAGCGGCATAAGGGAAAAATGCCCGTTTACGTTCCCACTGGCATTATTCTTCTGTACTTCTACGGGATGTTTCTCAACTCCATCCGCTTCGGCATCGACCAGACCTTCCACGACCCGGAGGGAAAGATCCAGAGCATATGGGTGTTCAACCCGCTGAAGAACATCTTCGCCATCCTCACGCCTACTGGCTTGGCCACAACGGCGGTGATGGTGCTGCTGTTCTGCCTTGCCACGAAAAAGGGCTACCTGTGGTTCTCGGGGTACAAGTTTAAGCGCGACCCGCGGGGCTTCGATATCCTCCCTGACGGGACGCACGGCACCTCCGGCTTTCTTACCGAGAAGGAGCTGCGGTCGTTCTTGGAGCTTGGATCACCGCAGGAAGTAAAGGGAATGCTGCTCGGCAAGTACAAGGCGCACGAGGATGACCCTGAGAAGTACGCGCTGTATGTCGCCCATGAGATGCGGCCGGGGGATAACAACAACCTTCTCTGCATCGGCGCGCCCGGCACGGGAAAGACCCGCGGTTTTATCATCCCGTTCCTTTTGGGCTGCGCGCGGCGCAAGGAGTCGGTGTTTATCACCGACCCAAAGGGCGAGCTGTTCGAGCGCATGTCCCTGTACTTTAAGAACAGCGGGTACACTGTCCGCGCCATCAACTACCTCGACATGGAATTCTCGGACGGATGGAACTGCCTGAGCGGGCTGGACAAGGAAACTCGGCTGGTGCAGACGGTGGCGAACACGATCATCGAAAACACTTCGGGACCGAAGGAGGCGGACGATTTCTGGGCGCGTGCCGAACTTAACCTGCTCATGGCGCTCATCCACTATGTCGTCAACCTGAAGGACGAACATAACAATCTGCTGCCCATCGAACAGCGCGGGCTTGGAAACGTCTACGACGTCATCGCCAACAAGAGCATCGGGGAGATCAACAAGACGCTCGCAGAGCTGCCGCCGGAGCATCCGGCGCGCGGGCCGCACGGCCTGTTTCTCAAGGCGCGGGAGAACCTCTGGGGCAATATCGTCATTGGACTCGGCAACCGCCTTGCGGTCTTTCAGGATCAGCTGGTGGACAAGATCACGCGCAACCACGACGTTGACCTGACGCTGCCGGGGCGCAAACCATGTGCCTATTTCGTCATCATCTCCGCGCAGGACGGCGCGTACCGTTTCCTCAGTTCCCTGTTCTTTTCACTGGCGATCCCGCAGCTTTCCAACTACGCGCACCGCAACGGAGGGAGGCTGCCGGTGCTGGTGAACTTCTGCCTCGACGAATACTGCAACATCGGGTACATGGACGGCATTGCGGACGCGCTCAACAGCATCCGCGGCTTTAACATGAGCTGTCAGGCGGTGGTGCAGAGCCTTTCCCAGTGGCAGGAACGCTATCCGGGCAAGCAGTGGGAAAACCAGCTCAATACCTTTGATACCACGCTGTACCTCGGCTGCAACGACAATACCTCGGCGAAGTACATCTCAGAGAAGTGCGGTAAGATCACCATCGGCGTCGTGAACCATCAGATGCCGCTGACGCCGCTGTTCCACCCGGTCTACACGACCACGCGCCCGTATTCCCAGACGCGAAGCAACACGCAGCGCGACCTGATGGATCAGAGCGAGATCCAGCGGCTCGACGAGCGCAAGTGCATCGCGCTTTTTAACCACCGAAAACCCGCGTTGCTCTACAAGCTCACGCCGGAGGAGCTGCCGGGCTATAACGAGCTGACGCCCTGCCGCGTGACGGAGTACATCCCGGAATGGCGGCGGCGCGAGGAAGCGGAGGAAAGCAAAAAGCCTGCGGAAAAGCCTCAAGCGCCGCAGGCACCGCAGCCGAAGGAACCGGAGTCTCCCCCGCATCCCACGCCGGAGACTGGCAAACGTGCCGATACGGACAAGTTTGAAATCGTTGGACTTGCGCCGGAGGAAATGCCTACGGAAGACTTTTACGGCAGACCCATTGGCGGCGAGGTCTCCATCGAGGACGTGACCGGCCTCGGCATGGAGGAATAAAATCACAACAATTGAAGGAGGTGGCCCCATGAGGGCAGCACAAATGAAACAGCGGCCTGACTTCGCGCTGATGCGGCAGACCGATATCCAGAGCATCTATTATATGCAGATGCCGCGCTGGCTGTTTTCCGATCCGCGCTATGCGGAGCTGAGCCTTGAGGCAAAGGTGGCATACACTTTTTTGCTCAACCGTTTCCAACTCTCGCGCAGGAAGGGTTGGATGAACGACCACGGGGAAGTGTTCATCATCTTCCCGCGCAAGGCGCTGGCAAAGGAGCTGCGCATCTGCGAGCAGCGTGTGACAGCCGCGTTCCGCCAGCTGGTGGAGGCGAAGCTCGTATGGGAGAAGCGCTGCGGGCGCGGCGACGCCAACCAGATCTATCTCGCCAGAGTGGAGCCGGAGGACGATCCCAACTATGAGTGTACGCCGTTTTCCTCGGAAGGATATGAGGACGGAGGTTCAAGAACCGTGGATTCTGAGGTTCTTGATGATGGAGAAGATGGTACGGAAGCGCAAGAATCGCAGGATGCGAGGGTCAAGAACCGTGAAAGCTGCGGTTCAAGAACCGCGGATATTGCGCTTCCAGAACCGCAGGATCTGCGGTCAAGTAAGAAAGAAAAAAGAGAGATAGAACTGATTCAGAAAGAAGTCAGTCCGTCCGTTGACACGACGCGCGAAGCGGGACAGACGGACGGACAGGACGAAGAAGCAGAGCTCACGGGCATTTTGGACGCCTGTGAGCTTTCGTATTTCACGCCAGAGACGGCGCGGGTGTTCGAGAACGCCATCGAGCGACTGTTCTACTCGGACAGCCTGCGCATCGGCAACGCAACGCTGCCGCAAAAGCGCGTCCGCTCCCGATTGCGGGAGCTGGACAACATGGTGCTCCGGGAGGCGGCAAGCAAGCTGGCGTCGAATCTGGACAAGCCCGTGAAGAACTCCACCGCCTACACGATGGTGACGATCTTCAACGCGATCTGCGAGAGCGAGAGCGACCTGATGGTCGATCCGTACCTCAACAGCATCGGCACTCCGCCCGGGGCGTGAAGGAGGCGGAGACATGGTACTATCCAAGCAGCAGAAATACTTCAAGGGAGTGATCGAGAGCCTCGGCTGCATCCGTGAGGATCAGCTCATTGAGCTGTTCCGCCCGGTGTTTTGTCCTCTGCGCCCGGACAAGGCGGAGGAAATCGCGACCTCCGCGCTCCATTCGCTCCCGCACTGTGACAACAGCGTGCGGCAGACAGGCAAAATATACCATACGCGCAGGGCAAAGGTCAGCGAGCGCATGTTGGAGGCTGTCGACGTGATGCTGGAGCTGTCGGACGCCCGACCGCTCAGCTTTCAGGCGGAGGCTCCGCCGATCCTCCTGCGCTTTTCAATCCAGGAGAAAAAGGTGCGGGTATTCATCGTGGCGGAGCATGGCGCGCAGCTTCCGGTGGAACCCATTGGCGAGCATGACCGCATCGTGCTGTTATTTGACGCTCAGGGGCAGGCGCAGCCTCTGAGCGTTTCAAATAAACAATTTTTTGCTGTCCGGCAAGGAGACGGGTCACACCGTTTCTATGCCGCAAACGGCCAGTAAAGGAGGAGCTTATTATGCCGAAAAAGAAAACCGTCAAAGAAGAGCAGCCCGATATTTCCGAGATGACGGAGCAGATGCCGGAGGAGACTGTCGTACCGGCAGCGGAGGAGCAGCTGCAAGCGGAGGCCGCCACGGAAGATACGCCGCTGTCCGAGGCGCCGCCCGATGCGGAGCAGAATGCGGAGGATACCGCGGCGCAGAGCGGGGAAACCGAACAGACCCAAGAGCAGGTGCCGGAGGATTTCGGAGAACCGGAGCCGGACAAGGTCGAATATGATGTGGAGAATGCGCCGGACTTCTGCGGCTCGTCCATCGACATCCTCTCCGTGAGCGGCGAGACCGGCGAGGACGCCTCACAGACGCCGGAGGAACCCGAAATGCCGGTTGCCGTGCCGGAGGAAGAACCCACGCAGCAAAACGAGGGTGACGCGCCGCCCGAATCGGAACCGAATACCGGGGAGACCGCACCGCCCGCAGAGAGCGTACCGCAGCCGGAGAAACCGGACGGTGAGGAGCATCGGGAGCTGAACGGCAGGGGCGCCGAGCGCAGGGCGTTTTTTGGGCTCAACTTCCGCGAGCTCGACCGCAGGCTGCTCCCCGAGGAACAGCAGGAGTGGAACGCGATCTACGCCTCCTACCGCGGCCGCAGCGTCATGTCCGGGCAGATCGCGGGCATCGACCCGCGCGTGTTCCGTGTCCGGGACAGGAGAACCGGGGAGATCCGGAATCACACCATTTGGTGTGCCGTGGTGATCCCGTTCCGCATCCCCATCCTCATCCCCGAGACCGAGATGTGGGCGCGGGGCGAGGAGCGTCCGCGCTTTGTTATGCGGAACATGGGAGACGCGATGATCGACTTTGTCATTACGGACGTGGACCGTGAGAAGGACTATGTGGTGGGCTCGAGGCGGCTCGCGCTGGCGTCGCGACGGTACTACTTCTCCAATCAGCCGTCGCTGAACCGCATCGGCTCGCGCGTTCCTTGCAGTGTGCTGACAGTGAGCCTGCGACGGCTGCTTGTCACCTGCTACGGCTACGACGTGGGGCTTACGCAACGTGAGATTGACTACACCGCTATTCCCGACCTCACGAAAAAGTTCCACCGCGGAGATACCCTTGATTGCATCGTGAAGGAATATGACAGCAGGGCAAATCACCTCGTTCTGTCTGCGAAGGAACTCAAGTCCAATCCATATGACGGCGCGGACTTCCGGCACCCGCTCGGATGCAGCCGTCAGGCGATGATCTCCAGCAAGTACGCCGGCGGCGTCTTCTGCAACCTCGTGGACGGCGTGACGGTCATGTGCAACTACTCGTTCCAGTTCGAGGACGGCGATTTTGACATGGGCGACCGTGTCACGGTGGTCATTCAGCGGTACGACGACCAAAAGAAACAGGTTTACGGCAAGATCGTGGCGAAGTGCTGAAAAACTCCCTCCCTGCGTCACATCAGGGCGCAGGGAGGGAGATCATAAGATTTCAGATTTCAAGCAGCATAGGAACACATTCATCAAGATACCGGAAATTTTCGGGTTTCATAAAGCTCTTGAAATCCTCAAAGAAGTTCCGAAGATAAAAATGCCTTGCATCCGGCACAGAATAGAGAATCAAGTATCTTGCGCCGATACGTTCTTCGGCTAAGATGCGCATTTCGGCGATCAGGTCACAGAGAAATGCGTCGCTGATGTGGAACGAGTCGTCGGGGATGGTGTCCGGAAAATATGTATCTTGATAGTCAACGGATATGGCAAAATCATCAATTTTAATGGCTGGAATCAACTGTATCGTCGAGCCGCTGCTCAAATTGATCCCAGAGCAGCAGACGGCGGCCGCGCCGACAATCGATCCGTTTCGCAAGTCCCGATATGCGTAGCAGACGTTTGTATCATTTGTGGCTGTGTTGCGGAAATAGTCATCAATGCTGCTGTTTCCGCAGGAAAAGGCAGAAAACATAGAGGCCGCATCTTTTAATACGACCTCTATGCAAAAGTCTTCTGCCTTATAATTTGCATCCAGAGAAGAACTCATCCTTACTTGCTGCTCCTTGCCGATTTGACAACCTTGGCCTGAGAGTGCGCGTAAGTCTTTCCGGTAAATCTCTGCGCCCGAGACAAAGCCTGATGCGCGGTATTGTGCTTTGCTTTCAAAAACTGTTCGCTCTGCTCAGGAGCGACTTCAAACGCAACTCCGACTTTACGAGACATGACTGCCATTTTAAGCGCCTCCTTCTCAGCAGTATTCTCAGTTCGCTATATTCTATTCTACCAGTATTCTTATGGTGTGTCAAACACAAATTTCAGCTACAATGTTATCCTTTCCTGATCCAATCGAGGAACAGATGGACTTTTTCAAGGTCGCCGTCGTCCAGTTCCGATATCCTGTTTTGGAGCGCGACGCGAGGGCTTGGCTCTAATTCCATGCCGTTGAAGAACTCGGCGGGCGTCATGCCGAAATACTCGATGATATTGAACAATTCGCTGAGCGAGGGCAGAGCGGCGCCGCTTGTAATGCCGCGAATATACGAATCGCTTTTGCCGAGATCCAGACTCATGCGGCGCTCAGATACATTGCGTTTCAGCCGGAGCTCCGTGATCCGTTCGCGCAGCAGCTTATCATATTGAATTTCCATCAGCGTCAAATCTCCCTTCTGTGCCTATTCGGTATTGTATTCTTTCCAAATGAAGCAGGTGGGAGATTAAATTATAGATATTACTCTTGATAGAACAATATTAAGTGATATAATTACCAATATAAAGGATGTGCAGGTAAAATGGCTACCAATAAAAAAACAAGAGACAAAACGAGGTGCCGGTATGAGCGAATCTGAAAACATTCCTTTCGATATGGAAGGACATATTGGAGAGGTCAAGGCTGCGGAGCAGCTTTGCCCCGGAGTCTACTATATCACCGCGCTGGACTCTGAGATCGGCTTGCCGCGAGAATATTATGCGGTAAATAAAAGTGAAGCGCCGCTTTCACCTCAAGCGAAAGCGTATGGACAGGAACTGGAGGGAGACGACCGCATATTGATGTTCCCGCTGGACGACGAGCGGGGCGGCGGGAAGGTGATCGAATATGAGGTGCAGAAATATCTCAAATCGCATGATCTGTCGCTGCCGGATGGCGAAGACGCGCTTTCCACAGCGTCTTTCGGCATGGAATTCTATCCGGAATACTTTGGCGATTACCCCGTGCCAACGATCACACCCAGAGGCGTGACCATGCGGCACAAGCGCCTCGCGTGCGGCGTGTACGCTTTGGAGACTGAACGCTTTGAGCGGATGATCGCGGTATGCTATCCTGTATGGTCAGTCGACCTCTCGGAGTACACCGTCGCGCAGGCGGAGCAGTTGGAATACGATAAGGAGCGTGGTATTGACAATACGCTCGGGTATCTATTCTTTCCGGAAAGCGTGGGCTGTCTTGTGCTGTTCGAGTTGTGGAAATGGTATGATGAGATCATGGCAACCGGCATGGTCGACAGGGCGGCGATGATGAATGCCATCTATGTGAACCACCCGGAGTACGCTGTTACATACAACCGGCGCGAGCAGGAGGGGCTGAATGACAGTGCGGCGCATTTCTGGAGATGGTTGGGATATGATGTGGAGCCGGAAGGAAAAGAGAGCAATCTGATCGTGCTTGATCCTGAAACCGGTACAGCATATTTGACCTTTTGATGAAATAGGAAGAGTCAATGAAGAACGGAAGCTGCTGTTGTAAAAACTACAACTACCAAAAGCGGGAAAAAGGTGCTAAAATACAGGTGTTTTCAGGGGAGAGCATTTGTAGGGGAGAGCATTTGTAGGGCGGAGCAACAGGAAGGGGGGGCAAGTCTGCCCATTTCTATCCGCAAATGACCCGGAAAGCGAAATAACGAAGGACCAAGAAGACTGTAAATTGCCTATGACCATAGGCGGTTTACGGTCTTTTTTTGTGTCCGCAGAAAAGGAAAGGAGCCAGAGAAATGAATGTCACGAAGTAACCTGTTCCACATCAGCTACTACAACGCATCGCAGGAGATCCGTCTTTCGGCCTACGCGGATACCATCGTATTCGAGCAGGTAAACGGGGATAAGATCATCCGCGCGATCCGCATCGGAGGTTATCCCGAGGTCGTTCATGCCCTGTCCGACGCGCTCTACGCCGGCGGCACGTTTGATGTAGAGATCGTGGACGACACATACAGCTTCAAAAGTGAGAGCAAACGCTATGAGCGCCAGCTCACTCATGACGGCGTGTACGCGGAGGCAACACTTTTGGGCAAGGACGACGATCAGAAGGCAAAAAACGAGGATACCGAGGACGACGAAGAAACCGAACCGCATGAAAAGCGGAAGGAACCGCAGGAGGAGGCAGACCTTCCCCCTCGCAAGTGCATCATCTTCTGCCCGAAGGGCGACAGAGACCGGCTTTTCGAGGAGGTAGACCGCAAGACCGCGGTACCGCTGATCCCGGAGTTCAAGGAATACATCTTGAGCGAGCTGGAGAAGCGGGATATTCTGCGGCAGCTGACGGTCGTATCTGTCCATGAGAAGCTGGACGCCTGGGTGATGCAGTGCGAAAGCGAGGATAAGAACATCGTCGCCGTGGTGGAGGACGGGCTCAAATCGGGCGCGATCACGATACCCGGAGAGATCAGGAACCCCAACGGCTTTGACGGTGTGAAAACAGTCACCGGCTACCTGAACACCTTCGGCGTGACGGTGGCGGAGCGTATCCGAAACCAGTTTGAACCGCTCTTTGACCCCGCGGCGGAGCCGCTGTCCCAGGAGGTCACGGACATCAACGACTTTGTCCGTGAGCATGCGGGCTACCCGCTCTACGACGCGCAGCTTGCCGTCGCGGAATCGGTCAAGCGCCAGCTGCAAAAGGACAAGTGCGCGTTCATCGTGGCGGAGTGCGGAAGCGGAAAAAGCAAGATTGGCTCGGTCGCCATGATGGCAGCGCTGAGGTGTCTGCACCGCTCCACGCGCAAGACCTTTAACGTTATCCTCAGTCCCTCCCACGTCGCAAAAAAGTGGGTGCGTGAGATCGCTGAGACGCTGCCGGATACCTTCGGCTATGCCGTCCACAGCATCACCGAGTTCAACGAGCTTTACAAACTCTATGAGCAGGGCGACAAAAGCGTATGCGCTATTATCTCCAAGGAGAAGGCGCGCGACGGGTACATGAGGCGCCCCGCGGTGATCCATCGGCGCAGAAAAAATGAGATCGGAGAATGGATCGACGTGTACCTCTGTCCGGACTGCGGGAGCACCATCGAGGTGCCGCTGAGTGCCGACCAGCCGAATTACCTTGTTCCGGCGAAACAGCTTCACTTCCGTAAGGAGAACCGGAAAAACCACAAATGCCCCGAGTGCGGGTCGCTGCTTTGGACGGCAGTAAATCCCGACGAGAAGAGCGACTGGGTGAAGATCGGCGGCTACGGCTGGGTGTATCGCTACCGTGCCTGGGAGCACTACGAGCACACCAAAAACGCCGCGGTACGCGAAAAACTCCATGAGATCGAGCAGAACCCCGACGCGCGCTTCCGCACGGGAGGCGCGTGCCGGCGCTATCCGCTCAGCTCTTACATCAAGCGGATGTACTCCGGAAAGATCGACTGCCTGATTGCAGACGAGCTGCATCAGTACAACAATGACAGCGGGCAGGGCGACGCCATGGGCGAGATCTATGCTGCGGCGCGAAAGTTCATCGGCATGACGGCGACACTCATCAACGGTTACGCCTCAGGTATCTTCCATCTGCTTTACCGCACGGTGCCGGACCTGATGCTCCGGGACGGGAAGCCCTACGCAAGCCCCGGCGAGTTCAACCGCGAGTACGGCGTCGAGCAGGTCATCTATGAGGAGCAGGACCCGGATTACGCCTCAAACCGCCGCGCGACCAAGTCGGATCGGCGCGTGAAGCAGCTGCCTGGCGTTTCGCCGCTGGTGTACTCCCGGTTCCTGTTGGAAAAGACGGCGTTCCTCTCCCTCAACGACATGGGAAAGGAGCTGCCGGACTATGAGGAGATCCCGATCCCGGTACACATGGCGGACGACGTCGCTGCAGAGTACGAAACGACGCAGCAGATTCTCAAGCAGGTGCTCAAGGGCGACCGCAAGGTGGCGCAGAAGATCCTCTCCGCCTATCTGAACCTGCTGACGATCTATCCCGACCAGCCCTACGGCCAGCCGCCCATTCTGCACCCGCAGACGGGACTGCCCATCGTGGAGCCGGCAAGCTTCGGCGATTTCGACACGCTGGGCGAGAAGGAGACGGCGGTAGCGGATGTCGTGCGGCGCAAGGTGGAAGCGGGCGAACACGTTCTCATCTACACCAGCTGGGTGCGCAGCGATTCGCAGAAAAAGCTCTATAAGCTCCTGACAGAGCAGGGCTTTCACACGGAGATCATGAGCGAGAAGGTCAAACCCGACGAACGCGAGGAGTGGGTGCAAAAGCGCCTCGCCTCCGGGATGCAGGTGATGATCACAAATCCATCGCTTGTGGAAACAGGCCTCGACCTCAATACCTTTACGACCCTTATCTTCTACAGCATGGGTTATAAGCTCTTTACGCTCCGGCAGGCGTCGCGCAGATCATGGCGTATCAATCAGACCGCGCCCAAGGTCGAGGTCTATATGTTCTATTACGCGAGCACGATGCAGCATAAGGCGATGAAGCTGATGGCGTCAAAGCTGGCGGTCGCGGGCCTTATCGAAGGGAACTTCACAGAGGAGGGGCTTGCGGCGATGAGTGACGTGAAGGACATGACCTCGCAGATGGCGAAGGAGCTGATGCTCGGCATTCGAGACAGCGTGGAGGACGTTGCATCTGCCTTCAAGAAGATGGCAATCGTCAACCCCAACCGTCATGCGCCGGCACTTCCGAAGCCGAAGCCGGAAATCCAAGAAGCAAAGCAAAGCATCACGGTGACTGTTATGCCGCCGGTGCGCAAGATCGACCCCGAAACCGCCGCGCGTTACGCGGTGCTTTTGGAGGAACAGAAAAAAAGAAAGAAGCCGAAGAAGGTCGCTGCGGATGAAAACCAGCTGACACTCTTCGACTTTGTTGCATGAAGGGAGAGAGCATGAAAATCGTTGTGAATCGGGCGGAGCTGCTGTCCGCCGCGCGGGACGCGCAGTTGGTGGCTCCGGACAAATCACCGCTGGATGTGCTGGAATGCGCGTACCTTGCGACGGAGGATGGCAAGCTGACCGTCGCCGCCGGTAATCTGGAGACGTCGATGGAGCGGCGCATCCCTGTTCAGATCGAGAAAGAGGGCGTTACCGTCATCAAGGCGAATCTGCTGGCAGAGATGCTGCGGCACCTCACCGGGGATCGCGTGACCATCGAGCAGAAGGACGATCGCCGCGTGGAGATCACCTGCGACGAAGCGTTTTACGGCTTTTCCACGCTGGATGCCGCGACTTATCCGCGCCTTGAACTCCCGTTTCCGGAGGATACGGTCATGGTCAAGGGCTTGCCCGTCATGGCAAAGCGGACGGTGTTCGCGGCGGCGGAGGAATCGGATAAGCCACAGATGAAATGCGTGCATCTCATCTTTGACAACAACGGGCTGCGTGCCGTCAGCAGCGACAGCTTTCGGATCGCCGCCGCTAAAGGCGATTCCAAGAGCGCCGGAGCGGTGGATATGCTGATCCCCGCAGCGTCTCTTGAAAAAGCGGCACGGCTTATGGGGGCCAGGGATGTTCAGGTCGGCACCACGGGAAAAGCGGTGGTGTTCATGAGAGAGGATATGATCTTTTCCGCGCGGCTGGTGGAAGGCGGGTACTTCGACGATGCGCAGATGTTCTCCATGGCCAAGACACAGTTCATCGTACTCAGCGATGCGGAGAGCCTGCGGCGGACGATGTCCTCTGTGTATGCCGTGGTTGGAGCGCAGAATCGCTTCAACCTGTCCTTCAGCGCCAACAAGCTGCGGATGACCTGCGAGAGCGAGTACGGCACATCGTCCGCGGAAACGGAGGTCGTGCCGCTCAGTGGCGTCCCGTCGGGCATCTACTGGTACAACCCTTTGAAGCTGTTGGAATGCTTTAAGGCGCTGACCGGAACGCTGCGGCTGGAGGTTGCGCAGAATGGAGCGCTGCTCATGCGGACGGATGAACTGACCTGTATGCAGGTCTGCATGCGGGAGCCAAAGCCCATCGAGAAAAAGGCTCCGAAGACTGCGGAGAAAAAGGCGGAAAAACCGGAGAAGAAAGAGAAAAAAGCCAAGGAGAGCAAAGCGAAAGGAGCGGCAAAGAGAAAGAAAAAGGAGCCTGCGGAGCTTTCCGAGGCCGCATAGAGCAAGGAGGTGGTCTGGCTTTGAGAAAACCGGAGATCTGCCGTTATTGCGGCGGCGTGATCCGACTTGTACCCGCAAAGCAGGTACTCGGCGCGTCGGCAAGACGGTTGGGACAGGAGAGAGAGTACATCTACCAGTGCCAGAACTGCAACGCCCGCGTGGGCTGCCACAAGGGTACGGATCAACCGCTTGGCAACGTGGCGAACGAGACGCTGCGGCTCAAGCGCATGGAGACGCACAAGGTATTTGACGCCTTTTGGAAATCTCGGCACATGACCCGTCACAACGCCTACAAATGGCTCTCGCAGCAGCTGCGGCTGCCTATGAGCGAGACGCATATCGCGGGGTTTGAGATGGATCAGTGCCAGAGGGTGATCGAGCTGTGCGGCACAGAGGAACGAGAGGGGGCCGCGTGAAGCATATCGCGAGTTGTTCCTTCGGGAAGGATAGTCTGGCGACCGTCCTCTTGGCGTTGGAGCATGGCGAGCCGCTGGATGAGGCGGTCTATTGCGAGGTCATGTTCGATGAATACACCTCGGGCGAGGTGCCGGAGCATCGAGATTTTATCCTCGATTGCGCAATTCCGTTTCTGGAAAGGAACGGTGTCAGGGTGGTGACCCTGCGCTCACCGATCACGTTCGTCCAATCGTTCTACAGGGTTCTGAAAAAAGGCGCGAACGCTGGAAAGCTCAATGCATGGCCCCTGTGTGGACGCTGCTGCATCCAGAGAGACTGTAAGCTGCCGCCGATTCGGCAATATAAGCGTTCGCTGGAGAGGGACGCGGTGCAGTATATCGGTATCGCTTCTGATGAAGAGGAACGCCTTGCACGCTTGGACGGTACAAAGAAGGTATCTCTTTTGTCAAAGTACAACCTGACCGAGCATGACGCCACGGAACTATGCAGGTCGGCGGGACTGTTGTCCCCGATTTACCACTTTGCCAAGAGAAACGGATGCTTTTTCTGCCCCAACGCGGGGATGAACGAGCTTCGCCATCTTCACAGGCACCACCCCGAGCTGTGGCAAAAGCTTATGGATTGTCAGAAAGCAGAAAACAAGGCGACGGAGCTGTTCAATCGCAGCTATCGCATTGACGAACTCGATGAACTGTTCCGCGCGGAGGAAAACCAGCTTACGATGTTTGAGAACATGATGACGCCGGCGGCGTGAAAAAGGAGAGAGTATGAAAGAGAACCAGAACTGCGGACATGAGCAGGACGAGATGTGCGCCTGCATCCGCGACATGAGCACGGCAAACCAGATGATCCACACTGCGGGAAATATCCGCGATGTGAGCTGGGAGCTGGATTATGAGACACTGGAAGCACCGAAACGGGTGCGTTTGTGCATTGTCGGAAGCTGCGGCAAATGTGGCAAACGCCTGTGCTATGGTCTGCACATTGGAAATGAAATGACCGGCGAAACGCTGATCGAGAGTGTCTACACTTATATCGTCCTGTTTCACAAGCTCATTGGGCTAAAGCTGCCCGGGGAGCAGTTTGATGCTGACTTCTGCGGTCTGTTCCACGAGCCGGACCACCCTACTGTGAAAGCGTGGATGGAAAAGAGGTGCGGCGAATGAAAACAGGACTGTATGTTGTGACCGAAGCCATCGAAGCGTGTGGCAAATGCATGGAGATCGTTTCGCTGGAAGATAGTGAGGGCGGTGTATTTGAAGACGGCGCGCTTGCCTTGCAGGCGATTCTTAAAGATACGTCCGCCGAACCCGCGAGCGACAGATTCCTCTATGCCGCGAGCTTTGAGGATGGAGCGCTACAGCTGGACGGACTGATTTTCGGCCTGTGCTTCGATCAGAAAACAAATCGCTACCGACTGCTGAGAGAACCAAAATAAAAGAAAGAGAGGAAAAATCATGAAAACCACTACCACCATTGAGGAGCGCAATGCCATTGTAGAGAAAAACCTTTTATTGATCGATATGGTGATGACGAAGCATCGCGATGTCGTCAAAGCCGGTCACATGGAAAGAGACGACGTGTACCAGCAGCTTGCGGAGCGGCTGATCAACGCCGTGGATGCCTATGACCCCGCCAAGGGTGAGCTTGAGGTCTACCTCGAAATCCAACTGGAGCGCGAGCTGTTCAACTGCGCGCATCCGAACCGCCTTTATGGCCTGACGGACGCGCCAATCGCGCTCTGCAAGAATCGCGTGACGTCGCTAGACAGCTTGAATGAAGCGGCAATCGAACAAGGAGAACTGATTGCGGCATAAGGTGACGATATGAAGTACAAAGTCATTTTTCTGCGGAAGACTTCGCTTCCACAGGAGGGAGGCACGGAAAAATGCGCGTCGTGAACGGCCAGATCAAGCTGACGCCCAAGGAGTACGCCGCGCTGGAGGAAGCACACAAAATCGTCTCGGAACGCGCGGAAAAGGAAAACTGCGATTTCGATGGTGAAATGCTGGAATGGTGGCTGCTTGGCAGACTGAACGCAGGGCAAAGTACCGAAGAACTGCTGGAATGGGCGCGTACAGCGCCCTTCCAGCCGGAAAGAAAGCTCAAGAGAGGATACGCATGAAAGAGAAACGAGACGCGCTGCAATTTCAGCTTGCAAAGGCCCGGGCCGAAAAGTATGAGCTGGAGCGTATGCCGACGATGATTCGAGATACGCTTGCCGACTACTTCTGTATGCCCGTGGAGAGCCTGCGCAAGCGAGCATGGACGCATGTGCGTGAAACAGCGAGCAAAGACGGCTGGGAGGTCGTGACCAAGCATTGCTGCCTCGGCGGGTGTGATATGGACGTGTATACCCTGCCGTCCGAACGTGACGCGTTGATCTTTTCGGCAATATTGCGCGCAATTGGGTACCGACCGCCGCACAATGTCGCCTGCGAGAGATGCTATGCCGAGTACACAAAGGAATGCATTTGAGGAAGAGGTAAGCCAAATGAAAATCAAATACCATGACAATCTGAACCCGCCGGAAAGAGCTCCCGATGGGAGCCTTTCGGATAACTGGGACAGAGCAGCAGCCTATGGAAATGAGTATGTCAATGCGCATTTTCGCATCAATACGCCTGCGTACGATGGGAAAAAGAACTGGGATGAACAGCATATCGCGGAGTTTGACGCCGATTGCAGGGCTGCCTTTGAAAAGCTCGGCTGGGAAGTAACATCGCCGCGGCGCTCCGGCAGCTGCGCAACGGTTCGCAAAGGCAAATCCAGCCTGTACCTGCATCCGCAGGATTTCAGCGGTGAGGTACTGAAGGCCGAAGTTGTGAGCATCGCCGAGACACTCACTGCGGCGGAGTCGTTTTCCATCCAATGGGTAGACCTCTACGAGACGGTCTATGACATGACGGACGAGACGTACTATGCCTATCTGAACGGTCAAACGGAACGTATCCGTGCAGAAGTGCTGAAGAAGAGCATGACGACTCGGCGGACAAGGTTCTACCGCGATTATGACATCGCTTGCCACGTCGCTTCCATTGTGAGACTGCGCCGGATCGGAGAAGACGACGGACGATACGGGGGCGCCGGGAAAACGGCAAACTACATCATCAGAGTGATCGACCGGCTGATTGCCGAAGGCTATCTGGCGTCAACCATGTCAAGAAACGGCTCGCGTCTGATCCGCACGATCAACAAGACGGAGCAGAAACAAAAGAAACTGTATGTTGCCTGAGGAGGGGCTTCAACATGATTTTGAACAAGCAAGGCGAATCCTTTGCCGTCGAAGGCAGAACGTTTCAGATCGGCGGCATGGTCTGGGCGAATGACGAAAGCGATTATCGCGGTCTGTTCGGCCGCATCACGGAGATCCGAGACGGCATGGACAAAGACACGGAGAACGAAGGCGCAGATATCTACTGTGACTTCCTTATTCCCAAACACGACTACATGATCGGAGAGATCGAGACGCGGTTCTCCAAGCTTTACCAGATTCCGAAACGCATCGACGAGCTGCCGCTCGGCGGCGTCATCATGGCGCCGGAGATGCTGGAGCCGGTCGCGGAAACGCTGGGCAGCAGCGAGGGCAAGCTGTATGCGCTGGCCTTTACCTATGACGGGGAATGTGACAGTACCATCGGCATGGTTGCGGTTTCCGCAGACAAGAGCGTGCTCATGCGAGCGATGTTTGATGATCTGGACACGTTTCTGAAAAAAGAGAAGTACAAGGCGGTGTTGTCAAGCACCTTCCGGGAGGAAGGCAGGGAGCGTTATACCTTTGAGCCTGCCGCCGTGGAGGAATCAAGCTTCACGCTGGACTACATCATCTTTGAGGTGCCGATCTATGGCGGCGCGAAAGGCGGTGCGGCGGCATGAGCCTGCGGGACAAAATGCTCGGCGTGATCGCTGATGTGAACGCACAGGTGGCGGAGCGTGAGGAATTGGTTGAGATGATCGCCATCGCGCTGCTGACCCGCAAGAACCTGTTCATTCTCGGCAATCCCGGTCAGGCGAAGAGCTATGCAATCAACGCCTTTCGCGCTCGGATCACCGGCGCGGTGCAGTTTGAGCGCCTGCTGTCCAAGCAGACCGATGAGGAACAGCTTTTCGGACGCATCGACCTCGCAAGCCTTATCCCCGGCAGCGTGCCGGAGAAGCTGCTGGAACAGGACGGCAGGTATCAGGAAATGCGGAAAACTCTGGAGACTGCGATGGACGACCAGCGCAACTACCCGGAGCATGACGCCCCAAACCAAGCCGTGGTGGAGCTCACCGCAAAGATGGAAGCATATCGAAAGGCAATGGCGGCGCTGTACCCGCCGGAGCCGATGGTGGATACCACAGGCAAGCTGCCGGAGGCACACATCTGCTTTCTGGATGAGATCTTCAAGTGCAATGACGGCGTGCTGAACTCGCTGCTCACGGCGCTCAATGAGCGAAAGTACACCAATGAGGGCAGGACTTACAACATTCCGACGATTTCTTTCTTCGCGGCGTCGAATGAGATCCCGAACTTCAACGACCCGCAGGAGAAGATCCTCGCGGCGCTCTATGACCGCTTAGAGCTGAAGGTCGTGACAACAAGCATCGCCGACCGCGCCAAGCGGCTTGCGGTGCTGCGGAACAAACAG
>Ga0310695_10003828_pt1 | contig 28760 bp, 32 predicted proteins | sample RumenRJG_04DNA_FD_203882 | JGI IMG/M metagenome (GOLD analysis project Ga0310695, IMG submission 203882) | Bovine rumen microbial communities from Lethbridge, Alberta, Canada - RJG_04 (v2) (version 2) | ecosystem: Host-associated > Mammals > Digestive system > Stomach > Rumen | place: Canada... | reverse complement strand
CTCTCCATTCCGCTCGGCTTCGCCTCGCTCCACTACGAGCAGGGCCAACCGATATCCCTTGCAAATGATCTTCAACTGTTCACTTTTCGATGGCAATCACTGTTCAGAATTGGGTGGCAGTGGACACCCCATATTCTATCGAATAACGTATAATTGTAGGGATGCATAGTAAGGTGCAAATTCCGAATCCTATGACTCCGCCCAGGACCTCGGCTTGAATAGATACTATCACAAGCGCGATGCAAACCACTTGCAGGACAGAAGTCATGATGATCTTTTTCATGACGGTTATTGGATCTTCTCAATCTTGATCCCCCAGGGCTGGGCATTTACTTTCTCCATCAGTTCATCCGAACGGTCCACTGACCACTGGGTAGAAACATAAAGGATGCCCTTACCCCATGTGACAGGCACAGCCCGAATGCCAAAGTTCTTGTCACGGGACTTCATCTTCTCCAGGTCATATTCTTCCTTAGTGCGGATAAACTTGGTAATGTTCACATCCAGGCCCATCAAAGCCCTTTTAACGGTCATTTCGTCATCTGCAGCGTGGTCACGGACATACAGTTCTACGACGGTCCTCGCCATCTCTTTCTTATTCAAAGGACCGGCACCATTGACACGATAACGAGAGGTATCGCGCTCCTGACGGAATTGGACGTCAGGTACATCTTCCCTTTTATAGAAGACTTTGTTATCACCATCCAGCTCAGAGAAAGCGAGTGAAAGCCCTTTGTTGTCAAACCGGAAAGTCAGGTTTTTATTCTTGTAGGGCCATTTGCTCACAACAGGCTCTATAAGCTCCTGTACTGATTCAAGGATAGAAGGATAGTCATTCTCGATGGCCATCTCTCCTTTCAGAGTTTCGATTTTAGCATCGATTTCGGCAGTAGAGAGTCCTGCAACAGCCATTTGCTCCCGGAGGGCTGTTAATTCTTCAAGCGTTGTAGCCATAATAATTTATTTTGTAAAAATGTTATTCGTTAAATTCTGTTGCAAATGTAAAATAATAAAATGTAATTTACAAATAGTATTGCAACATTTTTACAAAATTCTTGTAGGGAGAAGCAAAATGTGGCCGACATGAAATATATCCAGGGAGAGGAATGGAAGTAGGAGTTTGAAAAAAGTCGCAAAAAAAGTATATTTGTCATGGGTTATCTGAATACTGCCTGTGTTTTGCAGTCAAGCTCACTACATTTGTGATAATAAAACCAATAGATAATAATTATGGTCTACAAAGTATCTGTTAAAAGCACGTGGAGATTTAATGATGGCTCCAGGTTAGAACCAGGCATGGAGGTTACTGTTCAATCCAAACAAACATCCGCGGCCAATTTACTGAACGCAGGAATGCAGGATGTTTCAGACGCGTTTATGCGGAACTATGGTGTATCGATTCCCGGCGCAATGTTTGGTTTTGCCACGAACCATCTGTCAGTCACGAAACTATAGTATTTGAGTATGGAATGGTATGAACACATTCGTCTCATTCCCGAGAAGTATGTCGGCAAGATTGGGGACGGCTCATCTCCGGACGATGGCATATACGTTTTACTTAAGGGTCTTATTGATTGCTCTGTCGATGAGTTTGAGATGGGATACGCCAAGAAACTGGAGATTGAGAACAATAGTCTAGTTGTATATCTGCGGGAATACGGCCGGGGAATTCCACTCAAGTCTGTAATAAATGCTACTAGTGGTATTACTGTTGGGATTGGCGCCAATAATGGTACTGTCACCACTAACGGATACAAGGTGGCCAACGCTCTTGCTGAGGAGTTCCTGGTCAATTCCTACCGCAATGCAGAGCGCTCATGGGCTTTGTACTTCAGAGGCGTTCTCGATAACCAAGGGATTGAAGAAGATGAGGACTTAGAGCCTATCGGCACTTGGGTGAAGTTTACCTTTGACAAAGAGATATTCCCCAATAGTTACTACCGACAGGAGATGGTTAATGATATTGTCAAGCAATACGCCGAGAAGTATAAGGGCTTTTCAATTACCCTTAACGGGGTGAAGCTATTGTAATAGTGTAGAGTACTAAGATGAATATTTGCGAGAAAGAAAACTCTCTATTTGAAGAGTGGATACAGCATGAGAAGGCGTGGACCGGCTACTCGGAAGAATATCTGAATAGCCATTTCTGCTGGGATGGTCTCCACTTTACTGGAAAGCCATCTGAACCTCATCATGAGGCTGATGGCCATTTCTGGCGTGCAATGGATGGTGATGACAAACAAGACGATATATGGGCGAGAGCGTTCATTAAGCCGGTCTTCCTGTGCAAAGACCATAACGGAGATGAATCCGTAGATGTGAGAGAAGAAACGGGTTATTCAAATGAGGGTTTCTATCATCGTTTCTATGGAAAGTATTTGATGCTATTATATGCTCTAACCAATTACGATCCTGAGACCAGGTCGTTTCCGCCAATTGAGGAGGCGTGGAATAGGAACAATTGTTGGTTAGGTGAAAAAGGCTTTTTCCATGCTCCCGTAGTGAGAATCAATCTCAAGAAAATATCCGGAAGCGCATCGTGCAGTAATAGTGAGCTGGATAAATACATTAAGAAAGACCTTGCTTTCATTACCCGCCAAAAGGATATATATGTAGGCGCTAACGTCTTTGTCTGCTGTCACGGGGGAGAGCCCAGCAATCCGATTATGGATTTATTAAAGGGGAAATGGTTCCCAGACTTGAAGCGATATAAGAACTGCCGTTTCTTATGGCATGATGATGTAAAAAAGATTGTCGTTTTACACGAATGGCACATGAGTGCTCCTGGTATAAGTTATGAAGATTACTATTCCGCTATTGATGAACTTCAGGTATTCCTAAATGAGAACCCGGGTTCCATAGTATAGCTGTTTTTTCTCACTCCTTTTCCTTTCTTTGCTCACAATAGTCGATAGCCTTTCTAAAGTCAGAGAACTCAAGCTCTTCGTCGTTTCCCTCATACATCACATGCTCATAGAAATGATCTTCTGAGCGCTTCCCGGCCAAGGCATACGAAAGCTTCATTTTGACGCCGTTCTCGTTTTCATATTCAAACTGCATCCGTGCCATGAACATTTCCGGATAGGGTTCATATTCAAAATTGGTAATGAAGAATCTGCTCTGCTCCTCCTTCGTCAATTCCCGGAATCCGTACAAGGAGTAGAGGAGGTACATTTCATCAAGGGGTATTCGATTCATAGTGCTTTAATTTTTCGGCAAAGATATGGAGCGCCCCTGCCAAGAACCAGCAGTCAACATTCTTTTGCTTGTTTTAGTTTAACGCCCTCAAATCTGTCAACCTTTTTTAGGGAAGTACAAAAGGCTGGCGAAATCTTCCAATACATGAGCAACATCCTGGCACAAGCTTTTCTTAACTTGCGCCCATGTTGCCAGAATACCCACCCATAACCGAAATACCCGACTATGTTTGGAGAATGAAGCAACCGTCCTACTATCCACGGCCAAGAAGAAACGAGCCCAAAGATACCGCCGCTGTCTTCTATCATGCTAACTGTGAAGAAGCTCTGAAGGCGGCGAAAAATGGGGCTCGGGGGAATAGTGGCCGATGGTTTGGACGGGAAAGTGAGAGTGGATGCTTTTGTGTGTATGAAGGTGGGAAGGTAGTGGAGAGGCATCGGGTAAAGTGAAGTGGTGGAAATAAAAAAAGACCCCTGCATTTTTTCTTGCAGGGGCCCCATTGAAATTTTTTTAGGACTTGACTTTACCGGCTATCTTATTAAATATTAAAAGGTTAATAGTAAAGTTGGCATTCTGGGGTTGACTAGGCTTTTTTCAAGACGTCGTAGATTGCTTGTTTGGATACTTTAAAGTGTTTCGCAATCTCAGGGACCGACTTGCCGGCTTCCTTCATGGCGCGTATTTCCTCCTCTTTTCCCGCCAATTTCCCGGTTCTCTTCGGTTTTTCGGGTTCCACTTCTTCAGCTTTTTTCTCAGCTTTGGGTTTCAGGGGAAGAGCCTCGGATTCCTTCTTCTGGCAGACGTATTCGAGGTGGGTGTAGGATCCGGGCTGGTCTTCCTTGCGGCCTTCAAAGCGAATCACATTGACCTGACCTTTTTCCTCTTCGCCTTTGGGAACCTTGAGGGTCTGAAGGAAACGGAATCCATTACCTGCACGTTCACGGCGAAGAGCAAAGAGTGCACCTACCTGCTGAATCACAACATCTCCACCTCTTACCATATCAGGAGTCAGCGGTTTCCAGGGTTTGGTCTCTTCGGTGTGTGCTGAGAAGAGAACGGAAACTACTATACCTCTGGCGGCACATTTGTCTTGAACCTCCTCCATGGCGGTAAGGAACTTGGCAAGATCCCAGTTGGGTAGCTTGGAGAGAGGGTCTACATACACAGCAGTATCACGTTTGAAAGATTCGGCTCTTTTTGCGATGTCAGCCAGCAGACCATCAAAGGTAGGTGAAGCCATGTCCCCTTTAGTAATCCATCCGAAGTTAGCAGGGAAAACAGAGCCATCTCCATACCGTTCACGCATTTCGCCAGAACGAACCTCCAGACGATAGAAGACAACATCCATCTTGTCAGCCTTCGGAGCTCCATCAGGTAAGAAAGTAGGTCTCTCTCCTTTTGCAGCAGCCAGAGCAGAGTCAATCATCAGGATGGTTTTACCAAGGTCAGCACCAGCAACACAACCGGAGATTTGGCCTCTTTTAGCATACCATGGGAGGAGCCAGCCAGATTCTTCTGCCATAGGACGTGAGGTCATCTGGTCGAAGGTTTTGGGGGTCTGAATAGTAGTATCTCCCGGTAGAGGGTTCTTATCTATGGCAGAAATCATCCGTTTAAGTTCAACGGCTTTCTGGTTGCGGAGGTCATACGCTTTTTCCTTTTGCTTAAGGTCTTCTTTATTCTCACTTTTGTGGCACCAAAAGCCGACAAATCCGGTTATAGTGGCCAGGACTGCACCAGAGATTACGTAGACAACCCTTTTTAAAGCGTAATTGCCCAGAGAGTTGGGGCTGTTATCAATCTTAAGTTTAGAGGTCTGGTTCTCGTTGTTTGTTTTGTTTGTCATGATTAAGCTGCTTTATTATTGTTAAACATATTGTTGTCATTAGTGCCCGGAGTCTCCATGATCCAGATGAAGATGTCTCCTTCTCTGCTGAACGGAGGGTTGTCTATCACCACATCGGACCTGTGCATGATCTCCGTTACCTCCGGAGTGTCAAAGGAACCTCCCTGGGTGAGCCTGCTTACTGTGGCTGTCTTCCCATCATAGTCGAACCTCCATGCCCCTTCTCCGTTATCAAGGCAAGTGGCAGTCAGGTGAGCGAGCCCGAGGATGTGGAAGAAATCGACCAGGAAGATTACAACCTGGGATTTGCGGTAGTCTGAGAAGGGACAATGCACTCTCTTTCCCTTCAGCTGGTGGCGATGTGCCAGGATTTCGTTGGCCACATCAGAGTACAAGGTGTAGTACTCGTCGTTGATGTTGATCTGCGCCGTGCGCAGTGATTTGTTGTTGCTCATGGTTATTTACGTTTAATGAAAATTCTTGTGTAAGAGTCGCGGCCATTCCCGTTGAAATGAAGGTCCTGCTGGTGGGCAAGAAAGATATCTGTCAGTTGACCTCTTGCTCCATTAGAGGCCCCCAGGATTCGGAAGTCTGGATGGAGATGGTCAAGGAAGCCAACAGGGACACCCATAACACCTTCGTAGTCGTAAGGGATATCTTTCACTCTACTGACCTCAATGGCATCAAATCCTTCGTACTTCGGATACTTAGTGGGGTCTGCATAGTAGGACTTTGTGAGTTTGAGGGTACATTCCTTCTTGACCGGCAGGTTTGTATACCACCTGGTTTGGCCTTGCAGCTTTTTGGTCTTTTCACCGTTGGGCAGAAGGAACTCTTTTGGGGAGGTGTAGCCGTAGTGTACCTCGCCGGTAATCACATGCGGCCAGATAGCTTCTGTTGTGGCAGCTAGCTTGTTGCCAAGTAGAATAAAGTCTTTCATATTTTTTATTGTTGTTGGCAACTCCGGTCAGTTTCACCCGACCGGAGCCGTAGGCTACTGGTTTTTCTTCTGGCCTTTGTTTTTGCGTTTGTTATAGATCAGGAGGACGATACCCACGATGCTGGCCCCGATGGCAATGCCGCCTGCAATACCTCCGTACAGGTTGGTTTTGCACTTGGTCTCTGCCTGAAGAGCACGCCCCTCAGCTTGTATGGCGAGTTCACGACTCTCACGAGCAGACGCCTCGGCCTCAAAAACTCGCGTCATGTAACTCTGGGCACATTGCTCAGCCTCGACAGCGCGATCATAGTAGCTTTGGGCGCCCTCTTTGAGTCCCTGAACGCAACCCTTGGGAAGAACGCGTTGTGTCCTCCCAGTAATGGGGTCAATTCGGACCGGACATTTTTTAGCGATGTTTTCAAAGTTGATAACTGCTTCGCAGGTGAAACGGATAGAGGGGGTGATGTTGTTGTTTTTCATAATGGTTTTTGATTTATATGGTTAAACATTATTTAAGCACTCTTACAGTTGGCATTACGGAAGGCCAGAATCTCACTACGGTAGTAGAGAGCTTTGTGGGGACCTCTCATGACTACGTTGAAGCACTTGCGGTCTCTGTAGCGCTGCATGGTACGAGGTCCAATCCCAAGTATCTTGCAAGCCTCGGCCGTACCAATAAGGTCGTCCTCTTCGCGCGTATTATTAGAGGTAGAGAGTTGGTATTCAGCGAGGGCATCTGCCACTGCTTTCTTAACCAATGCCTCTAACTCGGAGGCTTCAATCTGTATGATTCTTACGTCCATAATGCTTTTGCTTGCAGGTTTGCGACTGCAAGTTTCGGCATTATTTAACACATTGACTACTAATAAGTTCTAATTGTTTTCTAATTAGAAAAAATTAGGAATTAGACGTAGATTAGGATAATCCATTAGGAAAAATTAGAGACAAAAAAAAGAGCCCCTTTTGCGAGGGACTCTTGGAGAAATAATATGTGATTTAAAATAGATTCCGTAATTCTGGATACTCTCTCAAGGCATCAATTATTTTGGTATTCTTATGCTGAGTGAGAGGCTCAATAACTATATGCTTTACCATTGGCTGCCCAGTCGAATCCTTTCCAAAGGCAAACTCAAAATACCTTGCGACATAATCTTGATAAGAACTACGATTAAACGATATTGCATACAAAAAACCATTTAATTCATTCGGGTGTTTTCCTTTCATATACCAAATGACTTTTTTGTCCAGCAGTTCAGGAGATATGTCGCCGAGGCCAGTAATACGGTATTTGAATAAAGCTTTAACATCAGGATCGTCATCAATGTAAATTCCGGCGAGATAATCAGTAATAATATCTATGACGGCATCCGACTTAAACTTCAGCTGGATTCCCGGGAAGTGCGAGGCGAACTTGTTAAGTGACGTTTCCTCGATTACAGTCGGGGAAGGAGTTCCATCTCCTTCTATATATATATTAGAGGTGTCCTTTACAGGGCAGGGGGATTCGACGGGTTGCTTAATAGTTGGCACTTCTTCTCCAACTATCGCATTATACTCATTCTCGGAGAAGAGGTGTTGTTTTGCAGATAGCTCAGCCTTAACTTCTTCAAGGCGGTCCTCTGAGTAATGTGGAGCCTCAATATCTTTCAAGAAATCATTCGGCATCACATCGGAATATTTCACATAGTATTTATGGTCAATCTTTTTGCACTTTCTCCCTTTTTGCAAGGCGTCGGTTAGGGAGCTCAACTTATATAAGCCCTTAGCAACACAAGTAACTTCAATGGAAAACGCGGATGAGCCACCATTTGTCCCATTTAGATATTCCGTAGCAGACTGATAGTCTTTCCCCATAAAAGCCTCACGGAATAAAGTTATTTCATATCGCTTAGACCAACATTTTATGAAGGTATTGAATAATTTCTTGTGGGATGTAGAAAGTTCTGTAAGAAAGGATACTATTTCGGAGGATGTCAAAAGACCAATATTTGTAGAATCTGGAGAGGCGCCATCATAAAACCTCTTTCGTTCAGCATAATGAATAGCCGCATCCAATATGAGTATTTCGGGGGTTAGACGAATAAAGGAACTGAGTTTATTGAGGAGGCTATATAGATTATTTTCACGTTCTTCGAATTGTTTTGTAAGACGTAGTGTCAGCCCTTCATGATCTTCTACATTTACATAAGGCGTGTTTTTTTGTTCATAGATTAATGTAATGATTTCTATAATTGCACGCCCATAGAACTTCGGGCTTTTCCAAGGTGTTGTATCTTTATAGTGCTTCTTACCCAAAAACTTCTTCATGGCCTCATCCTGGCATTGCGTAGGCAAGGATTCAAGCCGTTTGAACTCTTCCTTCATGGGCTCCATCAAAGAGGTAATGTAGTCCTGTAGGGATGAACGGAAGAACCTTATATCCCCAGAGTAATCGTTATTCATTATGCAGAAGCTTTGTTATGCAAATATAAGCATTTTCCACAATTATAATGATTGTTGCCCGTGCTCTTTAACCTCTTTAACGATGGCTTCCAATTCCTCTACGGGAAGTTCCGCCAACTGATCCAACAATTCCTTCTTCCTCATCATCATGGGATCCAGAGGACGAAAGACTTTCTTCAGAGCCTCATCCTTTGCATCAGTGGAGAACCGTCCCATATAGCGTTCGGTAGTGCTGATGCTGGAGTGAGCAAGTAACCCCTGTAAAAGTGAGTTGTCAGTGTGCACCTCCTTTGCAAGTCTGGAGAAAGTGTGGCGCGAGATATGGGTACTGAGCGGTTTGGTAATACCAGCCATTGTACGGATGCTCTTCAGACCATTGTTCACCATGGATTCCTTGGCGCTGATTACCTCTTTATACTTAAGTTTGGAAGGACCGTCCAGGGTGTCGAAGTCTCGGATGGATTTCACCTTCTCACAAAGAACAGCATTCTTCCCGTTTTTCATGTAGGGGAAAATGTAGTCATCCGGGGCCTTGGCCTCCTTTTTATACAGGTCAATAATCTCGATGGCCAGCGGAAGGAGAATGATGTCTTGAATCTTGTGATTTTTGCCCATCTGGTAATGGAGACGGTTCCCTTCGGAAATGTTGTTCCACCTTAAGGTAAGGAGGTCGCTTACACGAACACCTGCGCAATACATAGCACAAAGGAAGAAATTACGACTATGCCACTCTTTAGTTCCGGGTTGTAGGTCAAGGTTAATAATCCGCTTCACCTCGTCCAGCGTAAGCTCCTCCCGTTCGGTCTTTACCTCTTTTATTTTATAGTCATCGAAAGGGTTGTCCTCAGCACGGACTAATTTCATCTTAATGGCGTTGTTGAACAAACGGTTGGTGTACTGAAGAATCTTTGCAATATAATTAGGGTGAAGTTTCGGTGCTCCAGGGGTGGACTGGTCCGGTTTATCACGATTGCCATCATCGTCCGCCTTATACTTCATGTACTGTTTATTGTCCAATGTCTGCATGTAAGCATCGAAGTCGGCAATAAACTCATAATTCATCTCCTTAAACTTGATGGAGTAGGGGTCTCGTCCTTTGCTTGTGGCGAATGCTGTGAACTTTCGGCAAACTTGATCATACTTGCGCATGCTGGATAGACCGCCAGCTGCCTTATACTCGTCTCTTTTTGCTTCAGCGAATTTAAGGAAAGATTCGGAACGGCTACCACCCCGTAATACCTCTATTATTTTACTGGGGCTGGAGACAGACTCCTTCTCCAGTTGGCGGTGGATGCCCAAGACCTTCTCCTTTAGTTGGTCAAGTTCATTTTGCCACTCATCACGACGAGGCTCCGTATATTTAATCTTCTGCTTGGAAGTGTCCCAATCGCTTTTTTTACTGAGGGTAACAGTTGTTTTATAGCGTAAGTGCTTTCCATCTTCTGTTATACGCAGAAAGATGGGATATCCCGTTGAACTTTTTTTAAGCTCAAAGTTGAAAGAGATGCCTTTCCTTCTCTCTAGTCTCGTTGTGGCAGAGTCAGTGTTTTCCATATAATCACAATCTCTACCTACAAATATATGTAAAAAGACTGGATTTTTGTTTTCACCTGGTGTAAAATAGGTGTAAAATAAGACGTGTTTGGTGTAAAATAGGTGTAAAATAAGAGTCTTTTTCTCGCTATTGAAAAGTCTCTTTCTTTGAAGAAAAACGGCCACTGAGCGCATTCTGTGGCACTTTGACAAAAGAAAAAGGATGACTTCAAAAGTCATCCTTCGTGCGCGAAATCAGAGTCGAACTGACACGTCCTTTCGGACACTACCTCCTGAGAGTAGCGCGTCTACCAATTCCGCCATCCGCGCATCGTTTGGGACTGCAAAGATACGCACTTTTTTTGAATCTCCAAACTTTTTTTTCAAATCACAATTTCGAGGGGAATGACCGTTCTCCACAGGTCGGTGCTCATGCAGATTTCGCTGATGGAGAGGTTCACTGACAAGCGGATATCCTCCAAATCCGCGGCCTCCCAGTCATAGGCCGATGCCGTGAGATACTCTCCCAGCGGGAAGCTGCGGATGACGCCGTCGGCCATGGCGATATCCAGCCACAGGGGGTCCCGGGGCCGCTGCCGGGGCAGTCGGCAGGCATAGTCCGGGCCCAGCCGGCAGTGGAAGTCTCCGGGGAGGGGGCTTCCGTCCGCGGAATCAAGCCCGGCCGAGCACCCCCGTACCTCGGCCCAGTAGGGAGATCCCCAGTTTCCGGGGCCTTCCAGTTCCAGGTGCAGGCTGGAAAATTGCCGGTGCATCTCCACCGTGAGACTTCCGGTCTCTCCGGAGCAGTCGGCCCTGCCGATGAACGTATAGAGGGGCGGGCAGGAAGAGCCGTAAGGGACCCGGACGGTGCCGTCCTCCCCCGGAGGGGCTCCGGTGAAGACAGCGACATCGGCCTCCGGTCCCCGGTCTACCCACACCGCCAGGGTGGTGTCGGCCGCCGCTTCGCCTGCCAGAGTGCCGTTCACATACACCCATGCCGGATACTCCGGCAGGCCTTCGAGGACAACGGACAGGGTGCAGGGGCAGTAGCGCCGGTCTTCTTTCACGGCGTTACAGGACATTAGAAAGAGAATACTCACCAGGATTACCGGCATATACCGCCCTGCACACTCCGTTTTCATCATTTTCCGTAGTATTTGAACGCCTTTTCAATGGCCGCTTCCAGCATGGGATTCTGGCTGATGAGTTCGTCCCTGAGGTCATCGATGTCCGTCACCTCGCTCTTCAGACAGCGGTAAATCTGTCCGCGGGACATGCCGCGCTCGTACAGATAGGTGAAGATATCGGGCTGGAACCAGAACCGGTTGCCAAAGGAAGAAATGGTGCCGCCATAGCGCTCCTTGTAGATGGATTCCTGCATGAAATAGCCCCACATCTCCCCTATCTCGCAGTAACTGGCGCCCTCCTTGAAGCCGCTTCCATAGGCCGTTCCGCCTTCCAGGATGAAGGATTTCACCACATACTCGATATACGGATCCCAGAAGGAATTGCCCGCCTTCATGTAATGGCTGGCATGGGCCAGTTCATGCACCACGGATTTGTAAATACCGGCATAATCCATCTCTTTTGTGCCGATGGTGATATCCGGCAGGAAAATCTCTATGAGCTTGAGCCACAGTCCCAGGTAGTCGCTCAGCACAGACCCGTCCAGATAAGCGCCATGGTGCAGCATGCTGGCGCTGGAGGAGGTGAGGCCGTTGAAAATCCAGATACGGAGGTCGGCCGGGGGCGGCGACACGTCCAGGTCTTCCCGCGTGCAGCGCGAGTAGTAGTCGTAGGCGGCGTTGTTCACCACGCTGCGGCGGAAAAGCGCGCCGTCATCGGCCTTCACGTGATAGTCCATGCCCTCCGGAGAACCCTTCCCGAGGGTACTGACAGAGGCCGGGATGATGATGAAGTTGAAGCCGATGTTGAACCCCTTCTCGTTCTTGAACACAATGCGGTAGCGTGGGTTCCCGGAGAAGGATTTTCCCATCTTGTAGTAGCCGTCACGGTCGGTATAGGTGGTGGCAATCTTCACAAAGATGTTGCAGGCCACCATGACGCCGGCCACCCCGAAGGGCTTCCCGCCGCTGAACTGCGGGTCCTCGATGGTAATGCGTCCCTGCGGCACCGACGAGCCTCCCTTGGTCAGCGCCGGTTCCCAGAGATCTTCGTTTCCCGTGAGCCGATAGGCCTCCTCCTCCACCCGCGTCCAGTCCACGCCCACATCGGCCTTCCCTTCCGGCTGATGCTCAGCCAGGAAGCACTCGTCCAGTAGCTCAAACGGCACCTCTTCCGGGAAGGCGAAATCCCTGGGCACCACGGCGTACTGCCAGGTAATGGCATCCTCTCCCACGGACGGGTCCTGGTAATAGTCCCCTTCCCGCGCGATGCGGTAGTCCATGGGATGGTCCATCAGATAGAGTCCCCTGTCCCGGAGCAGCTGCAGCTGTGCATCGTCCTTCGGAAGGAAACGCACATAGTAGTCGGTCGCCGACAGCACGATGCGCCCGGCCTTGGTGGGGTACACCTTGGTAAGGGCCTCCTGCATGTTCGCCACCGTGTAAGGGTCTTCCAGCTTTTCGCCCAGCTGGATCATGTCGTGGTACACCTCCCCGGCGGGGAAGCGGGAAGACGGCTCTCCGGGACCTTCCATTTCATGGCAGGCTGCAAGGAGAAAGAGAGGGATTGAGATGAGCAATAGTTTTCTCATAAGGCACTTTGTTTTGTTCCTGCAAAGCTGAGAAAACTTATCCGTTTCACATGAATATGAAACGTTTAATTTCAAAATCGGCCTCCCAGATTACTGGGAGGCCGATTTTTCGGGCAAACGAAACGGATAATTGCAGCAAAAACATTTTCAAAAGATGCAAAAAAGGCCTTCCAGGTATCCAGGAGGCCGATTATCCGTTTCAACTTTTGGGGTAAAAAAGTGCTAGAAATGCGTGACGGTGTTCTGCATCACTGCCGAAAGCAGCTTGTTGGCCAGCGAGGAAACCCCAAAACGGAAGAGATCCTTGTTCAGCCACTCCTTTCCGAGGACCGTCTTGACAATGGTCCAGTAGCACACGGCATCCATGGCCGAGGACACGCCGCCGGCGGGCTTGAAGCCCACCTTCCTGCCGGTAACTTCATAGTATTTCTTGATGCATTCGCACATGATGTAGGCAGCACGGGGCGTAGCGTTCACCTTCACCTTGCCGGTAGAAGTCTTGATAAAGTCGGCTCCGTTTTCCATGGCCAGGAAAGATGCATCGGCGATCGCCTGGGAAGAAGGCAGCAGGCCGGTCTCCAGGATGACCTTGAGGATAACGCGGCGGCCCAGTTCCGCGGCAACGCGGTCGATGCACTCGCGGGAAGCCTTGATTTCTGCCCCGGCGGCAGCGTAATCTCCTTCCAGGAAGCTGTTGAGAGCCAGCACGATGTCAATTTCGTCGGCCCCGTTACGTACGGCCAGTTCAATCTCCTTGAGTTTTACCTCCAGGAAGCTCTGGGAAGCCGGGAAGCAGCCGGCCACGCAGGTAACGTGCAGGTCCTTGGTGGAACGGGCAGCCGCCACCACGGAAGCAAAGTTGGGATAGACGCAGCAGGAAGCAGGAAGCGGGAAGCCCGGGAAAGCCGAAGGAATTGCATTCACCTTCTCCACCATGGCCTTCACCGAAGACGGAGTATCGTTTCCGGAAAGGGTGGTCTGGTCCATGAGACCGAAGCAGGCCTTGTAAACATCCTCGGAGGCAAGGGCCTCCAGATTGGCGGCAATGTGCTCCAGGTTGTGTGTAATTTCCTCTTCGTTAGGCGTATAGCCGTATTTGATGGAAGTATTCATAGCGTTATCCTTTAATTTGTACAGTAAATCCTTCATCGATAAGAGGCTGCACCAGTGAGCGCATTTCCTCTACCGTATATTTTCCAAGGCCCGAAAGCGGCGTTTCGCGGTCTATGGTATAGACCATGATTTCCCGCGGCCTTATCTTTCTAACAATTTCCATCCAGCCCTCTACCCAGTCTTCCGTAGCCCACGATGGGCCCTTCAGGAACATGGTCTGGAGAACAAAGGCGCCTTCGAAGCGCAGCAGGTTCTCCACCACTTCTTCCACATGGTACTCGCCCGACGGCCGGTTCACGAGCGCGGCCTGCGCATCGGTGGGGGCATCCAGCTTGAGGATAGCGTTGTCCACCTTCTTCAGGGCCTCGAACACGCCGGGGCGGCCGCAGCGGGTAGCATTGGACAGCACACTTACGCGGGCCCGGGGATAAAACTTGTCCCTAAGTGCCAGCGTGTCGTCAATAATTTGCGGGAAAGCCGGATTCAGCGTAGGTTCTCCGTCTCCGGAGAAGGTAATGGAATCAATGGGCGTTCCGGCGGCCGCGCAGGCGGCCAGTTTGGTTTCAAGGGCCATCCTCACATCCTGGGCCGAGGGCAGAGCCGTATCTCCCAGCCCGTCCTTGTTCCAGCCGCACTCGCAGTACACGCAGTCAAAGTTACAAATTTTTCCTTTCTGCGGCAAAAGGTTAATGCCCAGGGAACTGCCCAGCCGGCGGCTGAAGATGGGCCCGAAAACCGTATCTTCCCTTAGCATACGCGGACAGACTTGTGATTTACGATTCTCACGACACCGGGCTTTTTACCGGGCTCCAGCGTACCCAGGACGTCTTCCTTCCCAAGGAAACGGGCGCCGTTGAGGCAGGCCCAGGTAAGGAGTTCCTGCATGGGAACGTCAAACGCCTTCTCAATGCATTCCAGTTCTGCGAGCATATCGAGTGCATCGTTGGAAGAGAGGGAGTCTGTTCCTACGCAGATAGGAATACCGCTTTCCCGCATGACGGGAATGGGCGGCAGGGTATTATGGATGAACAGGTTGGAGAGCGGGCAGACAGCCAGGAAAGGCTGGGCCAGCACCTTGCGGGCGGCAGCGGCACCTTCGGGCGTAAGGCAACACTCGTGCACCAGCAGGACATGCCCGCCGATAGGCTGAGCCAGGCCGATGGCCTTCAGGCGCTCCAGGAAGTACTCCAGCGAACTGGTACCCGTCACGGGCGGCGTGGGAATGCCGTTCGCAACGCGGTTATCCCACATGGGGCCGCTTCCCGTCATCATCATCTGCTCCTCTTCGTCGGATTCTTCGCTGTGGAAGGAGAGGAAACCGCTCTCCAGACCGGCGGCCGATGATGCGCTCACCAGCTGCGGGCTCATGGTATAGCAGGAATGCGGGGTGGGGGCAGCGTCCAGGCCGAAGGAACGGGCCTTCTCCTGAAGGGCGCGCACACCCTCCATCACGGCGTCGCATTCCTCGGGAACCGCGCCGAACACCTCCAGGAAGGTACGGGTGTACATGGGATGGGAGGCCTTGACGGCGAAGGAGTCGTCGCAGTTGGAGATATCGGCCATTGACTGCACTCCCTGCGCCCACATGCCGTCCATGGCTTCCTTCAGGGCTGCCACCTTGTCTTCCAGGGAAGAGGTGTCCCGGAGGGCATTGATCTGATCGATGAAACCGGCCATGCCGGTGCCCTTGCGGAACAGCCCTTTCATGTAGGAAAGCTCCACATGGCAGTGCGCGTTCACAAAGCCGGGGCACAGGATGCCGTCATCCACTGGTTCCCCGGGCGGGCAAACGCCGGTGCGAACAATGGTGCCATCCTCCTCCACTTCCACAAAAGCGTGGCGGAGGGGCTCCCCGCTCAGGGTATATACATATTCTGCAGTGAATCTTTTCATAGCGTATCCCGGTAAAACCAGACGGAATCTGCATCAAAACGTACGTGGAGCGTGTCCACGGGGCGTGTGCGGGGACGGGGCAGCCGGGTGGTGTCCACCTTCTGGCGGTAAATGTCCATCAGGCGGCGTCTCCAGTTCTCGAGCTCCACTTCCTTTTCTGCCACCTTGACCTCGGCCTCCAGCCTGTCGGCCACCTTTCCCATGATCTTTTCCATGCGGGAAGGATCCTGCAGGTAGTACTCCATGCTGTAGAGGAAGTCGTCGGTATCGTAGCCGTAGGCCTCGAAAATACCCTCGTACACCAGGGAGGTATCGGCCGCCTGGCGGAGCGAGCGGTCACTCTTGATCTGCTGGTCCTGGATGAGGATGTCCGTCATGATGTTCTCCATGTCGCCCCGCGAAATCCTGCGGGGGCCGCAGGACACCGCCACAAGACAAAGCAGCAGGACAATATGGAGGGTGTTTCGCATTAGCGGAGGATGGCGCCCAGTTCGTTTTTCAGGGACTCCAGCACGCGGTTCATGGTGTTTTCCACGTCGGTGTCGGTGAGGGTGCGTTCCACATCCTGCAGCACGAAGTTCAGGGCATACTGTTTCTTGCCCAGGAGGATCTTCTCGCCACGATACACGTCGAACAGGCTCACGCTCTTGATGAGCTTCTTGCCGGCGCGGAGGGCGCACTTACGGACATCGGCATAGGAAACATTCTCGTCCAGGAGAATGGCAAGGTCTCTGCGCACCTCGGGGAACTTCGGGAGCTCCTTGAAGGAGAACTTGTCGCGCTTAATGAGGGAGAACAGCACTTCCCAGTTGATTTCCGCGGCAAACACGGGCTGCTTCACGCCCATGCGCTTGCACAGGGCGGGATTCATGGTGCCCAGGGTTGCAAGGAGCACGGGCTCCTTGCCGGGGAGGCTGTAGGTGATGCCTTCGCTGAAGAGGTCTGCGGGGGCGCTGCCCAGGATGAGCGTATTCACGTCAATGCGGTAGCGGGCCATGAGGGCCTCCACATATCCCTTGAGCTGGAAGAAACTGGACTTGGCGACGGGGGTACGCCACACTTTGTCGGGGGTTCCGCTCAGGAACAGGGAGAAGCAGCGGTGCTCCTCGTAGCCTTCCAGGGTTTCTCCGGACTTGCCGGGGAGGCGGCGGTACACGGAGCCGTACTCAAAGAACCGGAGGGAAGTTGCCTGCCGGTTGAGGTTGTAGGCCACGACCTCCAGGCCGCTCAGAAGCAGGGTCTGGCGCATGACGTTGAGGTCGCTGGAAAGCGGGTTCACGATGTGCACGCAGGCCTCCACCGGGTAGGTTTCCAGCTGGGTATAATAGTCTTCCTTGGTGAGGGAGTTGTTCATGGTTTCCACGAAGCCGTTCGCGGCCAGCCAGTTGGAGATGGCGTTGCGGGTGGCTTCGGGATCCGGCTGCTGGGAAGGATTTACGCTCATGCGAAGGTTCTGCGGCAGCTCAATGTTGTTGTAGCCGTACACGCGCAGGATTTCCTCCACCACGTCGCACTCACGGGTCACGTCCACCATGTAGGTAGGGGCGGCCACGAGGGCGCCTTCGGCTGTCTTTTCAATGAACTGGTAATTGAGGCCCTCGAGGATTTTCTCAATGGTCTTTACTCCGATTTCCTTGCCAATGAAGTGCTGGATGCGCTTGTAGTCCAGCTGGATGCGGGCGCGGCCGATTTTCTCCGGATACACCTCGCGCACCTTGCCGATGACCTTGCCGCCGGCCGTCTCCAGGATAAGGAGGGCGGCACGCTTGGCGGCGTAGAGGGCGGCCTCGGGGTCTGCACCTCGCTCGAAGCGGAAGCTGGCGTCGGTGGAGAGCGTCTGGCTCTTGGCGGTCTTACGGATGCTCACGGGGTCAAAGTAGGCGCCCTCGATGAACACGTCCACAGTGCTCTCGGTTACGCCGGAATCCTCACCGCCGAACACACCGGCAATGCACATGGGGCCTTCGGCATCGGCAATGACCATATCGCAGGCGGCGAGCTTGCGCTCTGCCCCGTCGAGGGTCTTGATGGGCTCGCCTTCCTGAGCGCGGCGCACGATGACTTTCCCGCCCTTGATCTTGGCGGCGTCGAAGGTGTGCAGCGGCTGGCCGGTCTCAAAGAGCACGAAGTTGGAGATATCCACCACGTTGTTGATGGGCTTGAGGCCGATGGAAAGCAGGCGCTCCTGCAGCCACTCGGGGCTGGGGGCTACCTTCACGCCTTTCACAGTGATGCCGCAGTAGCGGGGAGCACCCTTGGTGTCCAGGACCTCCACGGGCATGGACTCGCCTTCGCCTTCCTGGAAAGCGTCCACGGAGGGCAGGGTGAGCTCGCAGGGGATGTCCCGGCTGCGGAGGTAGCCGTACAGGTCACGGGCTACGCCGATATGGGAAGCCGCGTCAATGCGGTTGGCGGTAATTTCATATTCAATGACAGCCTCATCCTTCAGCTGCAGGTATTCCTTGGCGGGCGTGCCGATGACAGCGTTCTCCGGAAGAACCATGATGCCGTCGTGGCTGGCGCCGATGCCCAGCTCGTCCTCGGCGCAGATCATGCCGAAGCTTTCCACACCGCGGATCTTGGATTTCTTGATCTTGAAGTCTCCGGGGAGGACCGTGCCGATGCGGGCGAAGAGCACTTTCTGGCCGGCGGCTACGTTGGGAGCGCCGCACACGACCGTTACGGGCTGCTCCGGGGAGCCGTCGTTCACGGTGGTAATATGCAGGTGGTCGCTGTCGGGATGGGGCTCGCAGGTGAGGACCTGGGCCACAACAACGCCTTTAAGACCGCCGGGTATGACTTCCTGCGTTTCTACGCTGTCTACTTCAATACCGATCGAAGTCATGGCCTCCGCCACCTGCTCGGGGGTGAGGCTGCACTTCAGATACTCTTTTAACCAACTGTAACTGAGTTTCATATGATTACTTTTCTATATCTTCCAATTTAAAGAGGTCTTCCACGAATTCCTTCTTGTCAAAGACCTTGAGGTCTTCCACGCCCTCTCCGATTCCCAGGAATTTGATGGGGAACTTGAACTGGTCCACGATGCCCACGACCACGCCGCCCTTGGCGCTGCCGTCCAGCTTGGTGACGGCGAGGGCCGTGACGTCCGTGGCACGGGCGAACTCCCGGGCCTGCACGAAGGCGTTCTGGCCGGTAGAGCCGTCGAGGACCAGGAGGACCTCGTGGGGGCCGTCCGGAACAACCCGTTTGATGACGTTGCGGATTTTGGTGAGCTCGTTCATGAGGTCTACCCGGTTATGGAGACGGCCGGCGGTGTCGATGAGGACGACATCGGCCTCCCTGGCAACGGCGCTCTTCACGGTGTCGAAGGCGACGGCGGCGGGATCTGCACCCATGGGCTGCTTCACAAGGTCTGCCCCGGAGCGCTGGGCCCATACGGTGAGCTGGTCTACGGCGGCGGCACGGAAAGTGTCGGCTGCGCCAATGACGACCTTCTTGCCCTGCTTCACGAGCATGGAAGCAAGCTTGCCGATGGTGGTGGTTTTGCCCACTCCGTTTACTCCCACTACGAGAATGACATAGGGCTTTTTACTGAAGTCGAAGGGCTGGACGGGAGCGTCCTCTCCCATGAGGTTCGCAATTTCGTCGCGGATGATGGCGGTAAGCTCCTCCATGTCCACGTATTTGTCCTTTTCCACGCGGTCCTCGATGTTCTCGATGACCTTGAGCGTGGTGTCTACGCCCATGTCGGAGGAAAGGAGCGCTTCTTCCAGTGCATCCAGCACGCTGTCGTCTACGCGGGACTTACCGGTGATGGCCCGTCCCAGCTTCTGGAAGAAGTTCAGATTGGTTTTCTTAACGCCTTTGTCGAATATTCCCATAGACTGCAAATATACACAAAAAACCGCCCTTTAGCAAGGACGGTTTTGAGTTCATGCGGGAGAAATTACTTCTTGTTAAAGAATTCTTTTTCCTTACCCTCTTCAACGAGCTGCTCTACGAACACGTAGGCGCCGGTCTTGGGGCTCTTTTCCATACGGATTACCTTCACCATGTGCTTGGCACCAGCCTTAGCATCGAAGGTTGCAACTGCTTTCTTTGCCATAGTTCAAATACTTTATTTAATCTCACGGTGGAGGGTTACTTTCTTGAGGTACGGGTTGTACTTCATGCGCTCAAGACGGTCGGGGGTGTTCTTCTTGTTCTTGGTGGTGATGTAACGGGACATACCGGGAACACCGCTGGCCTTCTGTTCCGTGCACTCCAGGATGACCTGCACCCTGTTACCTTTAGCTTTCTTTGCCATAATTCTTTAGGTTTAAAGGGTTAAACAAGGCTGACGTATCCTTTCTCCTGGGCGGCCTTGAGAGTAGCGTCGAGACCATTCTTCTCGATGATACGCATACCCTTGGTGGTCACTTTCAGGGTGACGAAACGCTGTTCGGCCTCGGACCAGAACTTCTTGGTCTTGAGGTTGAGGGAGAAGTCGCGCTTGGTGCGCAGCTTGGAATGGGCAACGTTGTTGCCGATCATTCTCTTCCTACCGGTTATCTGACAAACCTTAGACATAATATTTTACTTTTTTAATTGTTACTTTTTTGGGGTGGTTACAGGATCTTGAGGAACCGTTTCCACCGGATGCTTCCCGGGAAACTCCTGTTGGAGTCTGTTGAAAGCCAGATGATGGAGGGTTTTCCGACAATGTGGTCTTCCGGAACGAATCCCCAGTAGCGGGAGTCGAGGGAGTTATGCCGGTTGTCACCCATCATGAAGTAGTAATCTTGCTTGAACGTGTACGTAGTGGCCGGTTGCCCGTTAATGAGGATTTCCTCGCCGGATACCTCGAGGGTATTGTGCTCGTAGTCCCGGATGATGCGCTCGTAGAGCGGCAGGTTATCCAGGTTAAGGTCTACGGTGACACCCTTTTCAGGGATCCAGAGCGGGCCGAAGTAGTCGCAGGTCCAGCGGGTTTTCCCGGTGAAGGGGAAAATGCCGGTATCCTGGCCCGTGGAGGGGAACTGCTCCAGGTTGAGCGTTACATCCACCACACTGGGGAGCGCTACCACCTTTTCAATCATTTCTTCCGTGAGCGGCATCATGGGATAGCCGGGGAGACGGGAGTCGAAATAGAGCTCGGAAAGGTTGAGGCCCAGCTGCTCCAGCTTGAGCTGGTTGATGCGGGAACCGGTTGTAATTACCTGATAAGTGAGCTGCCGTCCGGGATAGTCGGGTTCCTTTTCTCCGTTCACCCATACGAGTCCTCCTTTCACTACCAGCGTGTCACCGGGGATGGCGACGCAGCGCTTGACGTAGTGGTCCTTTTTGTCGGCGGGGCGGACAATGACAGGGCCAAACTGGGCGATGGTCTTTTCACGGCCGTAGGTGCGAACCCAGGCGTAGTAGTCGTCGGCGGGCCGACGCGTAAGGACCGTATCACCGTTGGGGAATCCGAAGACCACGATGTCTCCCCGCTGAACCTTTCCGAAACCTTTCAGACGACGGTACTTGTTCTGGATGAGCGTGGAATACGACTCATGGCCAAAAGCACGGTTGTGCGTGAAGGGAATGGTAAGGGGCGTCTGGGGGACGCGCGGTCCGTAAGCGAGCTTGGATACAAAGAGATGGTCTCCCGTATACAGGGTGCTCTCCATGGACGAGGAAGGAATCTTGAAGGCCTGGAAGAAGAACATGTTGATGAACGTAACCACAACCACGGCGAAGATGATGGCATCCAGCCAGTCCAGCCAAACGTTGTGCTTTTCCCCGGGGGCATACTCTTTTTTCCAAAAGAGCCACTTCACTTTCTTGGAAACAAGAAGGTCGAAGATGATGCCAAGGCCCAGGAGCCACCAATAGTTTCCGAGCCAGATCACCCAAGCCGTGTAAAGCAGGGACCAGAATCCCAGCTTAACCCACTTGTTTTGGATGATTTCCTTCCAGCTCACAGGTAGTAACTACTTTACGGATTTCACGATAGCCTCAAAAGCCTGAGGGTTGTTCATGGCAAGGTCGGCGAGAACTTTGCGGTTGAGACCGATGTTCTGCTTGGCCAGGCGTCCCATCAGCTGGGAGTAGGTGAGGCCGTACTGACGGGCGGCAGCGTTGATACGCTGGATCCAGAGGGAACGGAACTCGCGCTTCTTGGCCTTGCGGTCGCGGTAGGCGTAGGTGAGACCTTTTTCGTAGGTGTTCTTTGCGACTGTCCACACATTCTTGCGGGACAGGAAGTTGCCGCGGGTTCTGGAGAGAATCTTCTTGCGGCGAGCCCTGGAGGCTACAGAATTAACTGATCTAGGCATTTTTTAATTCATTTTTGGAGGCAGTGGCGGTCATTTGTTGGACCAGCGCTTTGGACTGCGTTCCAGTTAAACAATAAGAGTTACAGGACCAGGAGTTCTTTTACGCGTGCGATGTCCACTTTCTCCAGAACGGCGAAGTGATCCAGGTTGCGTTTCTGTTTCTTGGTCTTCTTGGTGAGGATGTGGCTGTGATAAGCGTGCTTCCTCTTGATCTTTCCCGATCCGGTAAGCGTAAAGCGCTTTTTGGCACCGGAGTTGGTTTTAAGCTTTGCCATTGTGTTAAACAATTATTAATTATACATAATAAGGATTACACCTTACTTTTTCTTCACCGGAGCGATCATCATGCTCATGCGCTTGCCTTCCAGGACCGGCATGTTCTCTGCGCGGCCAAACTCTTCCAGCTCTACGGCAAAGCGCAGCAGCTGCTTCTCTCCCTGCTGGGCGAACTGGATGGAGCGTCCGCGGAAGAAGATGGAGGCTTTCACCTTGGAACCTTCCTGGAGGAACTCCTGGGCATGCTTGAGCTTGAACTGGAAATCGTGCTCGTCGGTGTTGGGTCCGAAACGGATTTCCTTGATCACAATCTTCGCAGCGTTGGCTTTCATCTCCTTGGCGCGCTTGCGCTGCTGATAGAGATACTTCTGGTAATCCAGAATCTTGCACACAGGCGGTTCTGCCTTGGCGCTGATTTCCACCAGATCCAGCTCAAGTTCCTCGGCCAGGGCCAGGGCCTTGCTGAAGGGATAGACTCCCTGCTCGGGGATGTTGTCCCCTACCAGGCGCACCTCGGAGGCGGTAATTTCACGGTTAATCCGAAGGGCGTTTTCGTCCTTCTGACTGGCCTGAGCCTGCACGGGCTTCTTTTTGAGGCCCGAAGGTCTCGGTTTAAAAGGCGTTGCGATAGTTTTGCTCCTTTAAAATGTTAAACTTACTGGGCCAGTTCTTCTGCCACAGCGGCGCGGACATAATCCACAAACTGAGGCACGCTCATGGAACCCTGGTCCACGGCTCCACGGCGTACAGACACGGTTTCATCGGCCTGTTCTTTCTCGCCGACAATCACCAGAAGCGGAACGCGCATAAGGGAGGTCTCGCGGATTCTCTTACCCAGCGTCTCGTTTCTGTCGTCTACAGAAGCGCGAATTTCGGAATTATTTAGCAGATTTACAACTTTTTTCGCATAATCTGCATATTTTTCGCTCACAGGCAGCACTTTAACCTGGTCGGGGTGCAGCCAGAGCGGCAGGTGACCGGCGGTGTGCTCGAGGAGCACGGCGACGAATCTTTCCAGCGAGCCGAAGGGTGCGCGGTGAATCATGACCGGGCGCTTGCGGCTGCCGTCGCTGTCCACATATTCCAGTTCAAAGCGCTCCGGCAGGTTGTAGTCTACCTGGATGGTACCCAGCTGCCAGCTACGGCCGATGGCATCCTTCACCATGAAGTCCAGCTTGGGGCCGTAGAAAGCGGCCTCGCCGGTTTCCACTACATAGGGAAGACCCTTCTTCTTGGCGGCATCGATGATGCCCTGCTCGGCCTTGTTCCAGTTTTCCTCGGAGCCGATGTACTTGGAAGGGTTCTTGGGGTCCCGCAGGGATACCTGAGCGGTGAACTTGTCAAACTTGAGGGTCTTGAAGACGTACAGGATGAGGTCGATCACCTTCTCGAATTCCTCCTGGAGCTGGTCCTGGCGGCAGAACAGGTGGGCGTCGTCCTGGGTGAAGCTGCGCACGCGGGTGAGGCCGTGGAGCTCTCCGCTCTGCTCATAGCGGTATACGGTGCCGAACTCGGCAAAGCGCAGGGGGAGGTCACGGTAGGAACGCGGGGCGCTGCGGAAAATCTCGCAGTGGTGCGGGCAGTTCATGGGTTTGAGGAGGTACTCTTCGCCTTCCTGAGGGGTGTGGATGGGCTGGAAGGAGTCCTTTCCGTATTTGGCATAGTGACCGGAAGTCACGTAAAGGTCTTTTGCTCCGATGTGGGGAGTAACCACGGGGAGGTAGCCGTACTCGGCCTGCTTCTTGGCAAGGAATGCCTGCAGGGTGTTGCGGAGGGCGGCACCGCGGGGCAGCCACAGGGGCAGACCGGCACCCACGCGCTGGGAGAAGGTGAAGAGTTCCATCTCCTTGCCAATCTTGCGGTGGTCTCTCTTCTTGGCCTCTTCGAGCACCACCAGGTACTCATCGAGCATGCTCTTCTTGGGGAAGGTGATACCGTAGATACGGGTGAGCTGGTTGCGGGTTTCATCTCCTCTCCAGTAGGCACCGGCGAGGGAGAGCACCTTCACGGCCTTGATGACCTCGGTGTTTTTCAGGTGCGGTCCGCGGCACAGGTCCGTGAACTGGCCGTTGGTGTAATAGGTGATGGTACCGTCTTCGAGCTCGGAGATGAGCTCCTGCTTGTACTGGTCTCCTTTTTCGGTGAAGTATTTGAGGGCATCGGCCTTGGATACTTCGATGCGCTGGAAGTCCTGCTTCTGACGGGCGAACTCCAGCATCTTGTCTTCGATGGCCTTGAAATCGGCATCCGTGAGGGTGCGGCCATTCATGTCTACGTCATAATAGAAGCCGTTCTCGATGGCGGGGCCAATGCCGAATTTCACACCGGGGAAGAGGGCCTCGAGGGCCTCTGCCATCAGGTGTGAAGAGCTGTGCCAGAACACTTTCTTGGCTTCATCGTCCTCCCATTTGAGGAGGCGGATTTCCACGTCCTCGTTGATGGGGCGGGTAAGGTCGATGGTGGTTCCCTTGGACGTCTCGGGTTCGGTGGGGCGCTTGATATTAACAGCCAGGATTTGCTCAGCTAAACGAGGGCTGATGCTCATCGCAATGTCATAACCGCTTACGCCAGCTTCATACTGCCGTACGCTTCCGTCGGGGAACTTGATGTTAATCATAATCTTTTTTGAGTTTATTACTTACAATGTCTTTCACTCCGTGAAACACTCCGTTTCACGCAAAATAGTTTGCAAAGTTACGAATTATAGGGGACAAAAAAAAGAGCGGGGTTTACAGCCGCTCTTTGATCTGGTAGTTGTTGCGCCCTTCGGCGCTGCGGGAAATGAGCTCTCCCACAAAGCCCGAAAGGAAGAACATGGCGCCCAGGACTACAGCCAGAAGGGCCAGGTAGAACAGGGGCTGGTCCGTTACGGCCCGGTAGGGGAGGCCGTGGGCCTGGTGATAGAGCTTGGCGGCGATGACCCAGATGGTCATGACAAAGCCGATGAGGAACATCAGGATGCCGCTGGCACCGAAAAAATGCATGGGCTTTCCCCCGAAACGGGAGAGGAACCACAGGCTCATGAGGTCCAGGAAACCGTTCACAAAGCGGTCCATGCCAAACTTGGACACGCCGAACTTGCGTTTCTGGTGATGCACGGGCTTTTCTCCGATCCTGGAGAAGCCGGCGTTTTTCGCGAGGTACGGAATGTAACGATGCATTTCTCCGTATACCTCTATATTCTTGACCACCTCCCTGCGGTATGCCTTGATGCCGCAGTTCATGTCATGCAGATGGATGCCGGTAACCTTGCGGGCCGTCCAGTTATAGAGTTTGGACGGAAGGTTCTTGGTGAGGGCGTTGTCCTTGCGGTGCTGCTTCCAGCCGCTCACAAGGTCGTAACCTTCTTCACGGATCATGCGCACCATTTCGGGAATTTCCTCGGGAGAGTCCTGCAGGTCTGCGTCCATGGTGACCACGATGTCTCCTTCCGCAGCGGCGAAGCCTTCATACAGGGCGGCCGATTTGCCGTAGTTGCGGCGGAAGCGGATGGCGTGCACGTTGTCATCGGCCATCTTGGTGATGACTTCCCACGAACCGTCGGTGGAACCGTCGTCTACAAAAATAAGCTCGTACGTAAAGTCCTTGAGGGAAGCGTCAATCCAGGCCTTGAGCTCGGGAAGGCTCTTGGCCTCATTGAAAAGGGGAATGATGATGGAAAGGTCCATAGTTTACTGGTCATCGGGGGTGTCGCTTTCCTTCGGAGGGAAAGGGCCGCCAAAAAGTTTCTGGAGAAAGATGTAACGGGACATGATGGAGGAGAGCGCCGAACCGTACAGGAAGCAGTAAATCCACTGGGAGAAGAACGTGATGATGGGCAGGTTGTCCATCATGCCCTCCACCTCTTCACGGCCCGATGCGCCCACGGGCAGGGACGAAACCACCTGGTCAATGAACTCGTTCATCTGGGCCTCGGGCATTTTCATGATGAAAAGGGCCTGGGCCGATGCCAGAAGGAGGCCGCTGAGAAGGGCCGCCCGGCGTCCGAGCCGGAAGGTATCTGCAATCTTGACGTCTTCATAACGGCTGCGGAGGGAGAGCATTACTTCCTTCATAAGGAGGATGCACCCGAAGAACTCCACCACCCAGAGCAGGATGGAGGCCGCCGTAATGAGGAACGTATTGCCGGAGCCGGCAGCGAGTTCCCTGAGCACGAGGCACCCAACAGACACCCCGCCCAGTAACGCGCCCGCCTTGGCGGCTTCGTTCCAGAGTGTGCTATTATCCAGACGTCGCTTCATAGACTACAAAGGTAAGAAAAAGATTTGTTCATTCCCATAGTGGAGGCTCGGATGTAAAGCACACCATACGAGCACGTGGAGATGCGCAAAAAGGGCCAAAATTGCGCATCCAGAAATGCTACAGCACGCGGAGATGCGCAAAAAGGGCCGATTTTGCGCATCCAGCGGTGCTGGGACATGGACAGGAGGCGGGGGTAGAGGGGATAAATCGAGTAGGAGGAAAACAAAAGTAGTGAGTTTTCCTCCTACTTTTGTTTTCCGACCTCTCACACCACCGTACGTGCCGTTCGGCATACGGCGGTTCCTCATCTTTGGTGCATTTGAACGTAGTAGTCCATCAGGCAAGGGTAACCTGTTCGGCGAAGGTTGTTTATGGACGCTGCTTGCTGCATTATTCCGCTGCCCGCTACTGCCCAATATCCTTTGCTCGCATTACCCCACATATGCGCAAAGTATGGCTTGATTCCACACTTTTGGAGATTCTTTACCCGTGTACGTGGCCTCTTCCAACTCTTCCAGATACACATACGTATCCGTCTGCGCAGCCATTGGTCGATTGGCTCCAGGACGGATTTCATATCTGCCAGCTTGAAGTAACCGACCCAGCCGCGTATCGTTTCGTGGAGTGCCTGTTTACGCCTCTCGTATCCCATTCCATTGCTCCGGCCCGTCAGCAATTTCAGTTTCGCTTTCAGTTTGGCAATGCTCTTGGGGTGCGTCCGAAGCCTTCACCCTTCCCCTGTCTTGTAGAACGAGTAGCCAAGGAACTTCATTTCGCGTGCAATGCCCACTTCCGTCTTCTCGCGATTCACCTTCAAGTGAAGCTTCTTCTCGATGTACTTCGTGAGGCCTTCGCATACGCGCTCCGCCCCTCGTCTGCTCTTGCAGAAGATTAGGCTGTCATCTGCATAGCGCACAAAAGGGTGTCCCCTCCGTTCCAGCTCCTTGTCCAGCTCGTTGAGTACGATGTTGCTCAATAGCGGGCTAAGAGGACCGCCCTGCGGTGTCCCTTCTGGGGTCGGGTGGTACATTCCGTCAATCATCACTCCTGCATACAGGTATTTGTGGATGAGGCTTATCACCCTGCCATCCTTTACCGTATGTGACAGGAGTTCTATCAGATAGCTCTGATTGACCGTATCGAAGAACTTCTCAAGGTCGATACCCACGGCATATTCATACCCTTCGTTCAGTATCTCCTGCGCCCTTCTCAACGCATCGTGTGCGCTACGTCCAGGACGGAAGCCAAAGCTCCCATCACTGAACTGCGGTTCATACATCGGGCCAAGCACCTGCGCTATGGCCTGTTGGATTACACGGTCAACGGCAGTCGGGATGCCCAACTTGCGCGTCTTCCCGTTGTCTTTGGGGATTTCAACCCTGCGAACAGGCGCAGGCTTGTACCTCCCCGTCAAGATGAGTTCCTTCAACTCTGTGCCCCGGAGTTCCCAGTACTTCGGCAAGTCTTTTACCGACATCCCGTCGACACCTCCGCTCCCGCCGTTCGACATCACCTTCCTAATCGCTCGGCTGATGTTATAGGGAGACACAATGAGTTCAAGAAGGTGCTTCTCATCTATCTGCACCTCCACAAGTCTGTCTTCTGTTATCTCCATAAAAGTCTGCACCCCCGAAAGTCCTTCGGCCTCCAGCCTATCTCCTTTCGGGTGGTCAGTGGCTTGCGCCAGTGTTTTCTGCTCTCTTTCTTCCATAGAGTTCCTTTCTTCAAACTTGTTTCACAATAAGGTTCGGTCCTTCACTGCCGTGCCGATATTAAGCAGCTACTATGACCTCGGCTGACTTCTCGCAGTTCGTTGTTACTGCTCGGCTTCTTTTTTTTTGAAGCCTCGCCTGCGAGACCTCCCCAGTTATGGACGCACTCTTTCCGGTTTATACCCGCTTGGTTTACTGTCAGCAGTTCGGATAGTTATCGGGCTTTTGCTTCTGTTGCAGCATTGCCCCTGCCTTCCAGCCTTATACCAAGTTCTTGTTCATCGGGCCAACCTTTTTTGCCGCCGGCTTCCTTCAGATTCCACCTCGCGATGGACACCCTTGCCTTTGGCTGTGACCTTCCCACTATCAGGGCGGTCTGGGGACTTGCACCCGTTAGAATACGTTCGTGCTGGGCGAACAACAAAAAGGTCCGGGAGTAACAAGACTCTCGGACCTTCGAAAAACCGCAGCTACCTACTCTCCCACCTGGTGGGGCAGTACCATCGGCGATGGTGAGCTTAACTTCTCTGTTCGGAATGGGAAGAGGTGGTTCCTCACCGCTATAACCGCGGCATATATTACTTGA